>OGIE01000660.1_pt1 | contig 51053 bp, 48 predicted proteins | sample 1571581 | NCBI WGS metagenome assembly OGIE01 (sample SAMEA2582021, study PRJEB24529) | metagenome | biome: Human gut stool | place: China | collected 2011 | reverse complement strand
GGGTGATGGACCGCTGGGCGGAAGGTATCCTGCAAACCTTGATGGAGATAGCTCCGAAGATCCGTGAGAATCAGCACGATTATCAGCTGATGGCCGATTTTATGTTGTCGGCAACGATGGCACTGAACGGCTTTATCGCTATGGGAGTATCTCAGGACTGGGCTACGCACATGATCGGGCACGAACTGACCGCACTTCATGGACTGACACACGGACATACACTGGTCATCGTATTCCCCGCTACTCTGCGTGTGCTTCGCAAGGTGAAAGGTGATAAGATTCTGCAATATGGCGAGAGGGTACTCGGCATTACTTCCGGAACCCGTGACGAACGTATCGATGAAACGATCCGCCGTACAGAGGAGTTTTTCCGTTCATTGGGGCTGACTACCCGCCTGAGTGAGGAGGGCATCGGCATGGAGACGATTGATGAAATAGAACGCCGTTTCAATGAACGGGGTGTGAAATATGGCGAGAACGAAAATGTGACCGGAGCTGTTGCGAAGGAAATCCTGAAGAGCGCACTTTAGTCTTGTATTCACCACAGAGTACACAGAAGTCGCAGAGAAGAATTAATAAAAAACTCTGTGTACTCTGTGTCCTCTGTGGTGAGTCTTTTTAATATCATAGAATCATGAAAGTATTAATTGCAACCGATAAACCGTTCGCTAAAGTAGCCGTAGACGGTATTCGTAAAGAGATTGAAGCAGCAGGTTATGAGCTTGCTTTACTGGAAAAATATACTGAGAAAGCCCAGTTACTGGACGCTGTGAAGGATGCTAATGCCATCATTATTCGTAGCGACATCATAGATGCCGAAGTGCTGGATGCTGCCAAAGAACTGAAGATTGTGGTACGTGCAGGTGCAGGTTACGATAATGTGGATCTGGAAGCTGCCACTGCACACAATGTATGTGTGATGAACACTCCGGGACAGAATTCAAACGCTGTAGCCGAGCTTGCTTTCGGTATGATGGTAATGGCTGTCCGCAATATGTATAACGGTACTTCCGGAACGGAACTGAAAGGCAAGAAACTGGGTATCCATGCTTATGGCAACGTAGGCCGCAACGTAGCCCGCATTGCTAAAGGTTTCGGTATGGAAATCTTCGCTTTCGATGCTTTCTGCCCGAAAGAGGTGATTGAGAAAGACGGCGTGAAAGCTGTTGATTCTGCCGATGAACTTTACTCTACTTGTAACGTGGTTTCACTGCACATTCCGGCTACTGCCGAAACGAAGAACTCCATCAACTATGCTTTGGTGAATAAAATGCCGAAGGGTGGCGTATTGGTGAATACAGCCCGTAAAGAGGTTATCAACGAAACAGAATTGATTCAGTTGATGGAAGAACGTGCTGACCTGAAATACATGACTGACATCATGCCTGCTGCCAACGAAACATTTGCAGCTAAGTTTGTCGGACGCTACTTCTCTACACCGAAGAAGATGGGGGCACAGACTGCCGAAGCTAATATCAATGCAGGTATTGCTGCTGCTCAGCAGATTGTAGGCTTCCTGAAAGACGGTTGCGAGAAATTCCGCGTAAACAAAAAGTAATCAGATTTATGATTTATAATTTATGATTTATGAAGGAAAATCCAACGTATGATAAAGCGTTACACTATGCTATTCGTATTGTTAATCTATATAAGTATTTAGTAGAGGAGAAAAGCGAATATGTAATGAGTAAGCAACTTCTACGTAGTGGGACTTCTATTGGAGCGAATATCAGTGAAGCTATTTCTGCTGAATCAGCCCCAGACTTTGTCCATAAGTTGGCAATAGCTCAGAAGGAAGCGAATGAAACGAAATATTGGTTAACTCTTTTGGAGAAAACAGGATATTTATCCTTGTCCCAATATCAGTCTATGCATACTGATTGTTTAGAGATGATTAAAATATTAGTTTCTATTATTCTCACCACCAAGCAAAAAACTTCATAGTTCATGAGTTATAAATCATAAATCATAAATCATAAATCTAACCATGGCTATAATTAAACCTTTTAAAGGCGTTCGTCCTCCGCAGGACTTGGTAGAACAGGTTGCTTCCCGTCCGTATGATGTGTTGAACTCGGCAGAAGCGCGCGAAGAGGCGAAAGGAAACGAGAAATCCCTGTATCATATCATTAAACCCGAAATAGATTTCCCAGTAGGCACCGACGAACACGATGAATGTGTTTATCAGAAAGCTGCTGAAAACTTCCAGATGTTTCAGGACAAAGGCTGGCTGGTGCAGGATGATAAAGAAAACTATTACGTCTATGCACAGACCATGAATGGGAAAACGCAGTATGGCCTGGTAGTTGGCGCTTATGTTCCCGACTATATGAACGGTGTCATCAAAAAGCATGAATTGACCCGCCGTGATAAGGAAGAAGACCGCATGAAGCATGTTCGCGTGAACAATGCCAATATCGAACCGGTATTCTTTGCATATCCTGATAATGCTACGCTGGATACCATCATCGCTCATTATACTGCCGGAAAACCGGTGTATGACTTTATCGCTCCCGGTGATGGTTTCGGACATACGTTCTGGATTATCGATAAACAAGAAGACATTGATGTCATCACGAAAGAATTTGCTAAAATGCCCGCCCTTTACATTGCCGACGGACACCACCGTAGTGCTGCCGCTGCTTTGGTAGGAGCTGAAAAAGCTAAGCAGAATCCGAATCATACCGGTGACGAAGAATACAACTACTTCATGGCAGTTTGTTTCCCCGCCAACCAACTGACAATAATCGATTATAACCGTGTTGTCAAAGACCTGAACGGTTTGACACCGGAACAGTTCCTGGCTGCTGTCAGCAAGAACTTCACGGTTGAAGAGAAGGGTGCGGATATTTATAAACCTACCGGTTTGCACAATTTCTCTCTTTATCTGGATGGCAAGTGGTATAGTCTGACGGCTAAACCGGGTACATACAATGATAATGATCCGATTGGCGTACTGGATGTGACCATTTCTTCTAATCTTATTCTGGATGAAGTACTCGGTATAAAAGACCTTCGTTCCGACAAGCGTATTGATTTCGTCGGCGGTATCCGTGGCTTAGGTGAGTTGAAGAAACGGGTGGATAGTGGTGAGATGAAAGTTGCTTTGGCACTTTATCCGGTCAGCATGAAGCAGTTGATGGACATTGCAGATACAGGCAACATCATGCCCCCAAAAACAACGTGGTTTGAACCGAAATTACGTTCGGGACTGGTTATCCACAAATTGGATTAAAACTATTATTTGAAAAAGAAAAACGAGGATGTTCCTTTCAACGGACATCCTCGTTTCTTTTTAAGAATGATGCTTGTAATATCGTTTTCTCATCCATCGGTCGAACAGGACAAACAATGGAATTGTAATAAGTATCAGCACCCAGAATGCCGGGATCTGAATATTGTCAGGTTTCAAGTTTTCCGTAGGAGTGAAGGCCTCCCTGATGACATCACCAAAGTAAGTGGCTAATCCGGCAATGCAACATCCTACTAAGAATACAGACGCAGCTATCGTAGCAAATAACGTTCTCCGTTCCGATTTCTTTTCCCGCAGACGTATAGCCTCTTCCACTTTCCTCATGGTGCGATAGGCAAAATTGGAAGGCAGGTGAAATCCGTTTTCCTCTTTTACGGCTCTTTTTAGTCCTTTATCTTTTTGTTCTTCGTTCATACTTCCTCTTGTTTAATGAGTACATATATCTTTTTACGTATGCGATGCAATTTTACTTTTGCATTGCTTTCCGTTAGGCCCAGAATCAGGGCGGTTTCATTCATCGTCTTTTCTTCATAGTAGAATAGAGTAATCAAGGCACGTTCGTCAGAGTTTAGTTTTTCTATGGCTCTGTTTAGTTTGATAATCATTTCTTCGCTTTCGTCGTTTAGCGTCTCGTCAACCTGCTGCTCCGAAATATTGGCGAGTAACGTATCATCCATGGCAAAGGTATCAAATTTCTTTTTACGGGCTGCCGAAATTGCCGTATTATAAGCGATGGAATATATCCACGTTGAGAAAGAACTTTCGGCTTTGAAAGAGGAGAGGTGTTGAAACGCTTTCAGAAAAACGTCTTGCGTCAACTCTTCGGCATCTTCCTGATTGCAGATGATGCGGGCAATCAGGGAAAATACCTGTTGGCCGTACTGATTCAGGAAGTTTTCGTACAGAGCAGTTTCTCCTTTCAGGATACGTTGGATAATATGTTTTTCGTTATTCTCCATTTTGTCTTTTAGACGCAACTCTATATATAAGGTTACAGAATCCGGAAAAAAATATTTTTTTCGCAGAATGTGTAACCTCGCAAAGAAGCCTGCGTCTAAAGTGTACAAAGGAACAAAAATACTAATTTAAAAGGAAACGAATATGATGGATTTTATTATGGTGCCTACGATTATGGCAATCATTACTTTAGGAATTTACAAACTGTTTGAATTGTTTGTATGTAAGAAGGAGCGTTTAATGCTGATTGAGAAGATGGGGGATAAGTATGTCCCGGATGTGGCTTGTATGCCGAAACTTTATGGCAATTTTTCTTTCTCGGCATTGAAATTAGGATGCCTGCTGGTGGGCATGGGATTAGGATTATTGATAGGCTTTGTAATTTGCACTTCGGCAATTCCCGGATACTTGGATAAGGATGTGGATAACTGGCGTGTTTATCGTGAGACGGTATCTCTGGTTTATGGAGCTTGTGTGCTTTCGTTTGGCGGCATTGGGCTTATTACGGCTTTTATTGCAGAGTTGAAGCTCAGCAAAAAATGATAGTCGGAATTTAGGGATTTTTTTATGATAAAAAAGAGTTGTCAGTCATTGGCAACTCTTTTTTGCGTTAAGAGAGAACCTTAAGGATTCTCCGTGTGTTACTATATAAGTAAATAACCTAACCAGATAAGAATATGGATAAAAAAGAAGAAAAAGCTCTTGAAAATAAGAGTAAGATGCAGAAAAGTGCTGAAGAAACATTACCTGGACGGCAATTGGGCTTATATTCCAAAGTCGATAAAAAAGAAGTACGCAACATGGTTTCCGAAATAAATCCGGATAAGAATAGTTTGGGTAGCAGAGGATAGTTTCGTTTTTATTGACTATCTTTGCAACGCATTTAAAGTTTATAGAACAATGAAAACGAAGAAACGCCGGGATGCCATATCGGCATTCAAGGAAGCGAACCGCTCGATAGAGCTGGAACGTAATGGCGGGCGTTGGATTGCAAAAGACCGTCCGCATAAAAACAAGAAAAAGTATTGTCGTAAAGATAGTAAGAAAGAGTTGTCACGTACCATCGATGGCAGCTCTTTTTGTTTTATATCACTCTTTTTGTTAACTTCGCCGTTTCTAAAATCAAAAAACTATGTTTCGTAAACTTGTAGCAATAGAACCTGTAAGTCTGATTCCGTCAGCAGAAAAAGAACTGCACTCGTATGCAGATGAAGTTGTGATGTATCCTGATATTCCGGCAGGAGATGAGGAAATTATAGCCCGTATCGGAGACGCTGATGCTGTGCTCCTGAGTTATACTTCCCGGATAAACCGTGCAGTGTTGGAGAAATGCACGGATATTAAATATATCGGGATGTGCTGTTCGCTGTACTCTCCCGAGAGCGCCAATGTGGATATCCGCTATGCTAATGAGCGGGGAATTATCGTAACCGGTATTCGTGATTATGGCGACGAGGGTGTGGTGGAATATGTAGTCAGTGAGTTGGTGCGTTGCCTGCATGGCTTTGGACAGGAACCGTGGGAAGATATGCCGCGCGAGATTACCGGGCTGATAGTTGGTGTTGTAGGACTGGGCAAGTCCGGTGGCATGATTGCGGATGCATTGAAGTTTTTCGGTGCGGAGATTGCTTACTTTGCCCGCAACGAGAAAAAAGAGGCGGCAGCTAAGGGGTATCGCTTCCTGCCATTAAACGAACTTCTTGCTCAGAGTGAGGTTGTTTTCTGTTGTCTCAATAAAAACACAGTCTTATTGCATGAGGCGGAGTTCGGACAACTGGGAAACAAGAAGATTCTGTTCAATACCGGATTATCTCCGGCATGGGATGAACCGGCATTTGTCAAGTGGCTGGAAGGTGATAATCTTTGTTTTTGCGATACAGTGGGGGCTTTAGGCGGAGAGCAACTTTTGAATCATCCTCATGTTCGTTGCATGCAAGTATCAACAGGCCGCACTCGTCAGGCGTTTGACCGCCTGAGCGAGAAAGTGCTGGCCAATATAAAGGAATATATCCAGTAATCGGATCAGAAAAATACAATCGGTGATGTGATATTGAGCAGGGTGTTCACCACAGACCACCCTGCTATTTCAGCTGTGGCGCTGTACACGTCGATTATGGCATGAACCTGCTCATTTTTAATTTCTACTCTTTGCGTATCTCCTACGAATCCGGGGGTGGACTGCATGGACATTTGCATGTTTTCGGGACCGACGGAGGCCAGTGAGGCGGCAACGGCTACATTGACTTTGGTAGGGAACATGGCGATGGCTTCGGTTGCATTGCCTGAGAAAACAATCCGTTGCTCGTTTTGCAGAGCCTCATCATATACGGCAGTTCCTTTCAAAGCATTAGGACCCTTTTCATTAAAAAACTTGGCGGTTGCATTTCCCATCAGGGAGGCTGTACGCAGCACATCAAATCCGCCGGTAGCCCCGGAGACGATATATACACGTGTGCCATTTACTTTGGCTGTCTTCATCACTTCCTGATAAAAGGCTGTGTCTGCCAGGGCACCGATGGACAGGGTGACGATGGAAGTCCCGTTCTTCAATGCAGGCAGGGCAAGTTCTTTCATGGCGGCAGGGGAGGCTGCTTCCACTAAGTAATCGGGCTTCAGTGCCAGTAAATCTTCTATGGTTGTGCAAGCCATACATGCTTTTCCATGTTGCTGCATTTTGGCAACGATGCATTCAGCTTTTTCTGCTGTACGAGAGTATACACCAACTAAATCATATTCAGGCAACAAGCCATTGACAACTGCATCCGAAACTATTCCGGCGAGTCGTCCACATCCGACAATAACTAATTTTTTCATGGGGCAAAGATACTCCTTATTCGTATAAACTCCAAAATGCAGCTATGCGGTTGCTGTGGTTTTTTGTAGGACGATATAAATGTTGTACTTTTGTGATTGGAAAAGGAAAGTTTGAACCGATAAATAAGAAGTTTGAGAATATGGGACGAAAAGAAGAATACAAACTGCAAAATGAGCAATACTTGGAAGCATTGCGTGCAGAAGAAGATATAAAAGAACTACCTTGCGGAATACTTTACCGGGTATTGGAAAGTGGTAACGCTAACAATACTCCCCGTTTGAACAGCATTGTGACTGTGCATTACAAAGGCACTTTGATAAACGGTCGTGAGTTTGACAACTCCTGGAAGCGGAATTGTCCTGAAGCATTCCGCCTGAACCAAGTTATCGAAGGCTGGCAGATAGCCCTGCAACGAATGCACGTAGGTGACCATTGGATAGTCTATATTCCTTACACAATGGGATATGGAACACGTAGCAGCGGTCCTATTCCTGCTTTCTCCACTTTGGTGTTTGAAGTTCACCTATTAGGAATCGCGTAAATATCATATCATCATGAAAATTCTGATTATTAACGGAAGTCCCCGCAAACAAGGCCATATCTCAAAGATGCTTCAACTTATGGAAACAGAAGCAAAAGACAATGGCGACGAAGTAACTGTCGTGAGAGTTGCCGACCTGGCAATCCGTCCTTGTATCGGCTGCATGAGTTGCCGTGAGAAACTGAAATGTTGTCTGCCGGAAGATGATGCGCAACGTGTACTGAAACAGATTGAAGAAGCCAATGCTTTGATTATCGGTACTCCTTGCTATTGGGGGAATTTGCCCGGGCAACTGAAAGTGATGTTCGACCGTATTGTCTACGGAATGATGGGAGAGACATCGCGGGGCATTCCTGTTGGGCTGCACAAGGGAAAGAGGGCCGTTATCGTCAGTACTTGCACCACCCCGTATCCTTTCAATATCCTTTTCAATCAGTCAAGGGGAGTGGTAAAGGCTTTGAAAGAAATCTTGAAATGGAGTGGATTCAAAGTCATCTCGGCCATAGAGAAAGGCGGAACGAAGCAACATCCCGGACTGACGGAACGTGAAATGAAGCGCTGTCGCAAGGTGATACATAAGCTGTGACCAGGAAGTCATCGAAAGATAAGCTTTAGAGAGAACGGCAAATCTGTGCTACCGTTTTTGAAATATTTGCACGTGCAACTTCTGGTTGCATGGCTTGTTCCAACGTTATGGATGGTGGATTGATAGAATATACTCCCCGAAATCCTGCCCGGTATAGGTCGTCTTCATCTTCTACGCTACCGGCTATCAGTATAACTGGAATTTTCTGTTTACTGGCTTTGTCAAGTATGCCGGAAGGAACTTTCCCCATTAATGTTTGTTTGTCAGCCTTTCCCTCTCCGGTGATGATAAAATCGGCTCCCTTGATTTGAACAGGAAAATCAAGAGTTTCCAGCATCAACTGTATGCCCGGTTTCAACTCTGCATTCAGAAAAGCTAGTAAACTGCCACCCATACCACCGGCCGCACCTGCTCCGGGATGATTGGAAATGTCTTTGCCCGTTGTGTGGAAGATGACTTCTGCAAGGCTTCGCATTCCCGCATCCAGTGTTTCTACCATTTTCCGGTCCGCTCCCTTCTGAGGAGCAAAGATATATGCGGCACCTTCCGGTCCACAGAATGGATTTTGTACGTCGCAGGCAACGGTAAAATGGGAAGTTCTTAAATCAGGATGGACGAAATCCGTATCTATGGAAACAACTTCCATTAAAATTTTTCCGTTACCAGTTTCCAAAATCTTCCCTTCTTTATCCAGAAACCGGAAACCTAAAGCCTGTAACATTCCCAGCCCGGCATCATTTGTCGCGCTGCCGCCAATGCCGATGATGAAGTTGCGGCAACCACGTTCCAACGCATCACGAATCAGTTCTCCTGTTCCATAGGAGGTTGTCAGCATCGGATTCCTTTTCTCCGGCGGAACCAGAGGCAACCCGCTGATGCTTGCCATTTCTATAAAGGCCGTTTTCTCGTCTTCCGAAATGCCGTAGTAAGTATCGTGCCATTCCATGAGAGGGTTGTGGGCAGAAAGCTGCACTTCACGTCCGTTGGTTGCTGCAATCAGCACATCCAGCATCCCTTCGCCACCATCAGCTATAGGTAGAGACAGAATTCCACACTCCGGGAATACAGAACGAATACCCTCGGCAGCCGCTTTTCCTGCTTCTGCCGAGGGTAAACATCCTTTAAAGGAGTCAATAGCGATGACTACTTTCTTCATTGATTTAGATTTCCTCTCTATCTTCCAACTTTGCTTCGTTTTTTGTTTCCGGCCCTGCCAACTTCTTGGTGTTGTTGGCAATAACTGCCAAAGCGCGATACAGTTCAGCAAGCAGACGCGCAAATACAACAATAAGGAAACCGTATATCGGCATGAGGAAGAAAATGCCTGTAGATACCGGCATGACGTATTGCAATTCGTTTGCTGCCAAGAGTGCGATAATCAGTGAGCAAAGTGTGCCAACAACACCGATATAAAGTCCGAGCCATTCACCCACTGTCTGTGTCAGATGGGATACTACAGGGATAGCAATGAATTCGTTGTCTTCCTGGATGACTTCTTTTAATTTGTTTTTTCGGTTCATCCAGAGCAGATAGCTGCCCCATGCACCGCCGCAAAGGATAATAAATATCAGAATAAAAGCAAAGATTGCTTTCCCCTCGGCGAACTTGAAGAACCCCATGTCGATGACTTTCACCAGGATTGCAATAGGAAATAACAGATTTAGTACAGCAAAGATGACGTAAAGCCAACGGAAAGGTTCACGGAAGAAACGCCCGTTGTCAATGTAGCCCAGTAGAGGGTCGAGAAAGGTAAACAGCTTGTTGTTCATAGTGATAAATGTTACTTATGGGAGGACCTTGCATTCTAAGATTGTAAGTATGAGGTCCTGATACATACTTATAATCAGAATTTTTTCTATTGAATGCGGTTCTGTTTTGACAAATTTACAAAAAAACTTTTAAACTCTGTCTATTTTGTCCCAAAAAGAGAGAGGATTAGAAACAATTTTCTCATAACGATAAGAATATGTATCTTTGCAGCATGAGTGAAGATACCTACAAAACCATAAGCGCCCCTGCCGAAGGGATTTATACCGAGAAGCGTAGCAAATTCATTGCTATCGCTTTGCCTGTGCGTACTGTCGATGAGGTAAAATCGCATCTGGAAACTTATCAGAAGAAATATTACGATGCCCGCCACGTCTGCTACGCCTATATGCTGGGAGCCGAGCGCAAGGATTTCCGTGCCAATGATAACGGAGAACCTTCCGGTACGGCAGGAAAACCTATTCTGGGACAGATTAACTCCAATGAACTGACCGATATACTGATTATCGTTGTCCGCTACTTTGGTGGCATCAAGTTGGGGACGAGTGGACTGATTGTTGCTTATAAAGCTGCTGCTGCCGAAGCGATAACTGCTGCCGAGATTATAGAAAAGACGGTGGATGAAACGGTCACTTTCCTGTTTGAATACCCTTTTATGAATGACGTGATGCGCATTGTCAAGGAGGAGGAGCCGGAAATACTGGAACAGTCGTACGATATGGATTGCCGCATGGCGCTTTGCATCCGTAAGTCGATGATGCCGAAGCTGAGGGCACGCCTGGAAAAAGTCGAGACATTGCGCTTTGAAGAGGATGCGTAATGTCTCAGCTCCCCGGAGAATCCCTCCGGTACGTCTATTTCAGAGATAAATCGTTATAGTGGATTTTCCTGTGCGTCCCGTCGCAGAAGGGCTGTTTATAAGAGCGTCCGCAGCGACACAAGGCGATTCTTCCTTTTCGTACCTCTGTTTTTCCCTCCCGGTCTATCAATTTGAAATTGCCTTCTACAATAAAAGGTCCGTTGGGTGTAGCCGTGATGGCTACCATATTTTCTTCTGTTTCCATATCATTGTTTTTTTAATGTTATACGTTTCAAATAAAACGTTTGCGTATGGAAATAGTTTATCCATTCACTTTTTTTGTATGGATTTCCTTATCTTTGTGCGCACTTATAAATAATATATAGATATATGGCATTCGAAGCAACAAAGCGTGAGTTGGGCGAACTCTACACATTTTTTCGCCTGTTGGCAGACGGAAAGGTTTCATTGGGCACACCGCAAGTCCGGAAGGATGAAGCAAAGTGCTGGCCCATTGCGATGGTACAAAGGGAAGAGCATGACGGCACGCGCCGTTATTATATAGAACAGGAAAATGTCCGTATCGTCAGCGGGACGGTGGAGAAAACGGGGACGTTTACTGTGGCTGACAAGGAAGAACAGAACATTCCCCGTGAAGACTTTGGCGGGGCGGCAGAGGTTATACTTGAATTGTTGAAAACGACTGCCGGTTCCGATACTATTGAAGTTCCCGAAGGTCTGGAAGGTTTTCTGGATGCCATCAATATCTACGATTTGGAGGCGAAGACGGAAGACCGTACAGACTTCTCTGTTGCCTTCTGGCATGCGGAAGCACCGCTGACGGGATTTAATGTCCGTTGTCGGCTCAGTGCAATGAACCCGTTGCTGGATGGCGGGCGTACGGCAAACCTGAAATTGGAACAGTCGGGCATCAAGTTTGCTACGCCTACGGTAAACAAGATAAATGCTTTGCCGGAGTCTCCGACGGAAGTGACTGAGCGTATGCTGATGATTGAGCGTCTGGGCGGAGTGCTGAAATATTCGGATGTGGCGGACCGTGTGTTCCGTTGCAACCTGCTGATGATTGATTTGCACTTCCCTCGTATGTTGGCGGAGATGGTGCGCATGATGCACCTCGACGGCATCTCCCGTGTCAGCGAACTGACGGAACGTATCAAAGAGATAAATCCTCTGAAGATAAAAGATGAGCTGATAAACAAACATGCTTTCTATGAGTTTAAGATGAAACAGTTCTTGCTGGCACTTGTCTTGGGCATGCGTCCGGCAAAGATTTATAACGGTACGGACTCAGCCGTAGAAGGTGTTCTGTTGGTAAATGCGGAAGGGGAGGTGCTTTGCTATCATAAATCGGAGCGCCAGGTATTTGCCGATTTCTTATATCAGAATACTCGTTTCGAGAAAGGCTCGGTAGATAAGGATAAGTACGGTTTCCTTGAAAAAGAGAACGGCGTGTATTATTTCAAACTGAATGTAAAGATTGGGTTGACAAAAAAATAATGAGTATGAATGAGATTTTAAAGACCATCAAGTCGCGCCGCAGTGTGCGCGCCTATACGGAACAACAGATTTCGCAGGAAGATTTAAGTACTATTCTGGAAGCGGCAACCTATGCTCCCAGTGGTATGGGACTCCAGACATGGCATTTCACCGCCATTCAAAATGGCGCTGTACTGGAAGAACTGAACGAAAAGATTAAAGGAGCTTTTGCCAAGAGCGATGAACCCCGTTTGCAGGAACGCGGACATAGCCAGACGTATTGCTGCTATTATCATGCCCCTACACTCGTCATTGTTTCCAACGAACCAACACAGTGGTGGGCAAGCATGGATTGCGCCTGTGCCATGCAGAATATCTTCCTTGCAGCCAAGTCTCTCGGCATCGGTTCCTGCTGGATAAACCAGTTGGGACAAACTTGTGATGATCCTGATGTGCGTGCTTTCCTTACGGAGCTGGGCATCCCCGAAAACCATCGCGTATATGGTTGTGCCGCTTTGGGTTATGCTGCTGCTGCTCCGGTGAAGGAAAAGAAACTAGCGGAAGGCACTGTAACTATCATCAAGTAATACTGAGCTTTTTTCTACCCTTAGCCTAAACTATTTTTAGGTTAAACCAAACATGGTACGAGTTGTACAACTCATACATCCCCAGTTGTACTACTCGTGCTGCTCCAGTTGTACAACTCGTACATCCTTTGTTTAAAGGAAAGAAATCCTTTGGTTGCGAGTTCACTTAGTCATCTTTTATTGATTTACTTCATGGCTTATCTTTTCCTTGATAAAAAATGCCCGCAGGGGAGGCGGCAGTCAGGTAATTAATGAATTATACATGAAGCAATTTCGTATAATCCCGCCACCTCGCCCTTTGGGCTCCCTCTTTTCACAAGGAGGGTTGAAATAAAGCCATATTCCGATAAGAATTTACTTCATTTATCTTTGCATATCAATGATGCCGCTGTCCGTATCGCTATTGTTCAATCCCTTGTTTCCGGCTTTGTGCTTGCGGCCGAACTCAAACGTATAGCCTACGCGGAGTATGAACATCTGTCCCGTCTCTTTTACAAAAGTCTCCGAACGGAAAGGCGCTACCTCACTGATACGCTCTTTTCCCACCTTATAATTATTGGTGAAAGGAAACAGAACACCAATCCCTGCCTGAAAGTTCTGCTTGGCATACATTGCCATAAATGCCGTCTGATTCTCGTTCTTCCTGATGGTTTCACCGAAGAAGTTGTTCTGCACCTTCCGGAACTGTCCCATCAGGGAGAAACCTTTGTATTGCAATTGTGCCATCACACTGTAATAGAATTCATCGTACGTGTGACTGTATTCCAGCCCCTCCGACCAACTGCGGGTATATCCTCCCGAAGCATAAAGCGTCAGGAAATCTTTCAGTCCGAACAGCGTTGCACCATTGGTACCGATCATCAGCTCCGCATTCAGGCTTTGGAACGACCGTTGGTTTTCATCTTTCAATATCAGTTTCCCGTCCTCGACGAAGATGCTTTCCATGATGGGATTGTCGTAATACTGGTGGCGCACGCTCAGATTGGCATTGAACTGCTTCTTCGAATAACTGTAAGACAGAGAGTTCGTGAACTGCTGGTACGTTTTCAGCAACGGATTACCACGAACTATCTGTATCGTATCTATAGCCTGCTCCACATCAGTCAACGAACCAAGCGACGGTATGGCGGGACTGATATTGAACCGGTAGCGCAGGAAGCCCGCTTTCTTCAAATTGTAACTCAATCGCACGGTAGGCGTGAAGGTATAGTAAGCATGGTCTTCGTCGCTTTCCTTGAACCAGGCGCGCGTCATGCCCACGCTGCCCGCATAACTGAAATCCTTCACCTTGCCCTGCACCTCCAGGAAAGCGGAGGTCTGCGACTGGTCCATTTTCGAAGTAGTGGGGTTGGAGCCTTTGTATTCATTCTCCGTCCTCATCTGATAGTGGCGGGCGCCACCACTCAGTTTCACGTCCTTGAAGCTTTTTTCATAAATCGCCTCACCGATGACGGAGCGTTTGTCACCATCCACCAACGTCTGAATATCCGCCAACGGTGCATTCTCGTCCTTGTACTCCTTATATTTACGGTTGTTCTTGGTGTGGATAAGCGTTCCCGTCACATTCATCTGGATGCTCTGCTGATGGGGCAGGGTATGCTGGAAGTAAAGGTCGAGTGCCGGAGAATAGCTGGATGTGTGGTTGTTGACGTATGAATAGATGGACTCCGTGCTGCCTACTGCCCACATCTTGTTCAGCTCATTCTGATAAGGAGCGTTGCTGAGGTTATTGCGGAAGATGGCGTTGAATACATACTTGTCCGCTTTCGTTAGATTGTACGTCAGGTTCAGGTTATTGATGAAACTGAGTGCGGGGGATTCGTCTTCGATGCCTTCCTTGATGCGGTCGATGGTACGGTCGCCCAGATAGAAGGTTTCATGGGATTCGAGGCGGCTGTGATACTTGCCGTTCTTGTTGAAGTAGTCGATGCCCCATTCTGAATTCTTGTAGTTGAATTTCGCACTCAGGAAATTCTCTCCCCACAGGGTATGGGGCGAGTCGGAAAGTTGGAAGTTCACCACACCACCCGTTTCACGGCGGCGCAGGATGATGTTCACCACGGCGCCCAGTTCGTCGTCGCCGTATTGCTTGCCGGGGTCTTCAATGAACTCCACACGCAGCACGTCTTTGGCTCTGATGGCGGCTATTTCCTTGTCCGTCACCTTGATGCCGTTGATGCGGGTTTGCACGGCTCCACCGCCGCTGACACTCATGCTGTTGGTGAAGTTGTCCACTTGCAGGCGGGCAATGCCGAGATTGTTCAGCAGGTCGTAGGCGCCGAACGAGCGTTTCAGTTGGCTTTCGGTGGGCAGGATAATCTGACGGTCCACTCGTTGAAGCACGTTGCTGGCGGATACGGTTACCTCGCCCAGACTTACAGCATCTTCCTTCAATTGCACGTCGCCCAAGTCGAGATTATTGTTCAGTTTCAGCAGGATGACTTCACTCTGATAGCCGATGAAAGTAACGGCCAGGCGGTAGTTGCCTGCCTTGATTTTATTGAGAACGAACTTGCCTTGTGCATCCGAAGTTACTCCGGTCACCAGGGTGGAGTCTGTGGCCCATAGTGATACGTTGGCGGCTATAATCGCCTCTTGCGAAGCGTCTGTGATGCGCCCTTTGATGGAGAAGTTCTGTGCTTGCGCACTGAGTACGCAGAGGACAAGCGATAGTAAAAATAGTTTTGTTTTCATATTCGTTTCTGTTAGTAGGTTACTAATCAATTAGGGATGTAGATTTCACTCCTCCCCATCGGGGAAGATTCTATGTATTGTATTTCAATTGTTTATACTTTCTTCGTTGAGACGGCGAAAGTTAGGATTGTATGGCGGAATTCAGTTCGTACATCAGAGTAAAAACTTTGACTATGACGAGTACGAAGAGGAGTCCGAAAGTAATCCATAATGCTGTCTTTGCGTATCTCTTCATGAACTGCTGTTTTTAAGTTTATTATATCGTTCTGTTATTTCATCCATGCTGATGCCGAGCAGGTCCATGATGTTGAACAGGTCGGCAAGTTGGTTTTCAAAGAATTCTTTCTTTTGTATCTTCATCACTTTCTTCATGGCGTCCTTTGAGAGATAGAAGCCCATGCCCCGCTCGGGATAGATGATGTCCTCCGCTTGCAGGTATTCGTAGGCTTTCAGCACGGTGCGCGAGTTCACGGCGAGTTGCGTGGAAAGCTCCCTGACCGAGACTATCCGTTCGCCTGCCGTCCACTCACGAGTGAGTATCTTGCTGAAACAGAAGTCTACAATCTGTTGGTATATCGGTTTGTTGGTCTTGAAGTCCATAGTTTACAGTTGTTTTTCTTTGAACAGGAAGTAACTCGATATCCATATTCCGATGCTGAACAGGACAGGGGTGCCGTAGTTGCAGAAAGCAATGATGGCTTCTGACGTGCTGCTTATCGGAAAGTTGTAGATCGGATAGGCTATGTTTGCTACCCAATATCCGTGGCTGTCGGCGGGTTCCCACAATGCCATTGAGAGGAATATGACCCCGAAAAAGAGAATGAAGCAGGAACACAATACGATGAAGGAATTTATCAGTTTCTGACGTTTGAAAGCTATGCATCCGAGAAAGAAAGTTCCTTGCAGCAGGCTGTATGCCAACATCTGGTCTTTTTGCATCATATAGAATCCAATGCGGCTGCTGAAATGTTGCAGGTAGTCGATGCCTGAGAGAATAAATACCCCTTTTATAACTATTATCAGCAGGATACAAAAAAATGGAAGTATAACCAGGTATTTCATCCACAAGTGCAGGAACTTCTCGAAGGCGGAAGCGGGCAGCAACAGGTATAGGGTGGAGGTCTGTTTGGTGATATTTATCTCCAACAGGCCGGGGGCAATGCAGAGGAACCACAGTACGTAGCGGCCGAGGGAGAGGCCTTGTGTATGCTCAATATAGTAGCTTGAACCTTTGTTGATATCATACATCATGCAGAGAAGACAAATGCCCAGCACAATGCCGGTACTCCAGAGCAAGTGCCGGCCGGTTTCCTGTTTCTTGTACTGTTCCAGCAGGAAGAAACGTTTCAGGTTGAAGGTTGCATTCATATTCTTTGTTTATTTGAACATTGATTTTATCTTTTCCGGTACTTGCAACATTGCCTTGTACAGCAGTTCGATATCCGGTGTATTTTCTTCTTCTTCCTCATTAGGCAGTACGGAGAAATATCCGGGCAATTCCTGTTCGCTGTAAATGCTGTTTTCGGGCAGACTGTCTGTCCGGGCAAAGAGGAGGCGCTGGCTGATTTCGTCCAATGAACGGTTCAGCAAGATTTCGCTTTCGCCGAGGATAATGAGGTGATCCAGCAGGTTTTCAAAGTCGTGCGCCTGATGGGTGGAGATGAGCAGCGTACTGTCATCATCTATGCTACGGCTGATGATACGTTTCAGAGCTTGGCGGGATGTGATGTCCAGCCCGTTTGTGGGCTCGTCGAGTATAAGGAGCGGGGTGTGCAGTGCAAAGGCATACGCCAGCATCGCCTTTTTCTGCTGACCATAGGAGATTGCGGATAACTTTTGTTTCCTGTCAATCTTCAATTCTTCCAGGTTCTGTTCAAACTCTTTGTGGTTGAAGTGCGGATAGAAAGCGGAATGCCGTGTGGCAAAAGCAGAAATGCTTTCGGAGGGCATCTGCATTTCTTCGGGCAGAAAGAAGTAATGGCTCAACACGGCGGGTTCTCTTTTTGCCGGATTCATTCCGTCAATGCTGCATTCTCCTTTCCAGGGAAAAAGTAGTCCGCAAAAGAGATGCATCAGTGTTGTTTTTCCTACTCCGTTCTCTCCTAGAAGTCCGTATATACCATTACCTATTTCCAATGATATATTATTGAAAATAGGTAACTTAGGATTGTAGCCGTAGCTGATGTTTTCCATCTTTATCATAATATCTTCGGTGTTGCACTGATGTACAACACTGCAAACGTAAAGGAAGCGAAGGAGAAAAGCAAGGAAGGGAGAATTTAATTAATGTATTTTAGCAATTGTCAGAGGCTTGATATCGTACATTTCATATATGCTGACTGCTTGTTCAACGTAAAACGGCGCATAACAAAACAGAAAAAATATTTGTTTACTTACGTATAAACGGTAACTCTGCGAGAAAATCAAGAATAATGAAAACAGAGTGGTTTGAGGCATTGCCTAAGCTCCACAAGCTAAAATAGTCTGATTATGAAAGATGTATTGAGAATAGATAAGATATTGGACTTTTGTGATGTACCCCAGCTCTTTGTGGTACGGGATGCGTTTGACACCTTATATCTTTGCTTGTTATATGATGATGAACCTGCTTGTCGCTATACAGGAATTCGTATCTCAGCACAGCGTTTGGAGGAGTTTTTAGCAGGAAGTGTTGATTTACGTTCACTTTTTATTCATCCGGAAACAGAACAAGAGTATTTCGATGTGGTGTTTCAGGCTGATAAATATCAGAAAACACTATCCGGAGAAAAGACTTTATCCGAGGATAAGTTGCCCGCCGATGGATATATCTTGTCAGGAGATGTACGCGAGAATGTAGTTATCAATTTATCAATAAAAGACCGTAGTTTATTGACGGAACTTGTACGTAAGTTCGGCTGGGCATGTATGTAATTTAAAGAATCAGCCACACCGCTATCATGTGGCATATCGAACCTCCTAATACGAAGAAATGAAATACAGAATGCATATAGCGCTGCCTGAAAGAGTAAAACACTGCTCCGGTGATGTAGCAAATACCTTCGCCAATCATCCAGTAGCAAGTTCCTGCAGCAACAGCATATAGTGGCTTGAAAGCAACCAGTACAGACAGCCCCATAACGATGAAGCAGATTGTCTCTACATTGCTATGTGCTTCCATTTCGCGGAAACTCACGATGGTGCCGATGATGGCGCACAACCAGACGAAACCGAATAATTCCCATCCCCAAGCGCCATTCTCACGCAGTGCAATGAGTGTGACAGGTGAGTAACTGCCCGCAATGTGCCAATAGATAGCTGCATGGTCCCAATTCCGCAATCGTTTCTTCCAGGGATTATGGTATTTCAGCGCATGGTAAAGGGTAGAGGCGATGTAAGAGCCGAGCATGCCGAAGAGGTAGAGCCAAATGCCGAGAGTAGCCCAAAAATCTCCGCTACTTTTGATAAGGAACAGCGTACCTACAATAATTCCCATTAAAATACCTGCGGCATGTGAGAGGGTGTTGACTCTCTCTTCAGCTTTCGTGTAAAAAAGTCCGTTACATTTGTTCTTTCGGGTAATGCTCATTAGGGAATTCTGTATATTTCGTTACATCAATTTTATTGCGAAAGTAGAGGATATATTTGGGACAGACAAATTTTGAAGAGCAAAATGTTACTATAAAAATAGACATCATACTTATACTAATTGTAAAATCAGTATAATGAGAGCTATTACAGTAATCGTTTATACAAAAAAGAGTGTGCTCCGAATAGTGGAACACACTCTAATACTTTATTTGAACATTTTATTCGAAACATCCGTAGCACGTCGGCAACAACTTTCGGTCGCCCAGCGTGTTATCCACACGCGCCACGTTAATCCAGAACTTGTTTTCGCGTACACTTTCTATCGGATAAGCCGCCTTTTCGCGTGTATAACTGTGTTCCCAGTTGTTGGCAACCACTTCATATTCAGGGTGCGGGGCATTTATCAACACATTATCTTCCTTATCCGCTTTTCCTTCTTTCACTTCCTGAATTTCTTCCCAGATGGTCAACATCACATTCACAAAGTTATCCAGTTCGGTAAGGCTTTCACTTTCCGTCGGCTCTATCATGAGTGTGCCGTGAACGGGGAAGGAGAGGGTAGGAGCATGATAACCATAGTCCATCAGTCGTTTGGCAATGTCATTCTCGCTGATGCCCGTTTCCTCGTGTATCTTGCGGCATTCCAATATCATTTCATGACCAACAAAGCCAGTGGCGCCACGATATACGATACCATACGTATCTTTCAGACAGGCTGCCAGATAATTAGCACTGAGGATAGCTATTTTAGTAGCACGTGTCAATCCTTCCGTGCCCATCATGCGGATATATCCGTAAGTGATAGGCAGAATACCTGCACTACCGAACGGAGCGGCAGACACCGTATTGGCAGGATTGCCGAACAGTGGATGCCCCGGCAGGAATGGAACCAAATGTTCCGCAACGCAGATAGGACCTACGCCCGGACCACCACCACCATGAGGCGAAGCGAATGTCTTATGCAGGTTCAAGTGGCAAACGTCCGCACCGATAAATCCGGGATTCGTCAAGCCCACCTGAGCATTCATATTGGCACCGTCCATATATACCTGTGCTCCACAATCATGGATGATGCGGCAGATTTCTACTATTTCAGTCTCAAAGATACCGTGCGTAGAAGGATAAGTAATCATCAGTGCAGCAAGATTGTCTTTGTTCTCTTCTGCCTTGGCACGCAGGTCGTCCATATCCACATTACCTTGATCATCGCAGGCGCAAGTTACGGTAGTAAAACCAGCCTGAATGGCAGATGCCGGATTTGTGCCATGTGCCGAAGCAGGAATCAACACTTTGTTGCGGTGTCCCTGACCGATGTTTTCCAAATAAGCGCGGATGACGCGTAGTCCTGTATATTCACCTGCCGCGCCGGAGTTTGGTTGCAGACTAACGCCTGCGAAACCTGTGATGATTTTCAGTTCTTCACTGAGGTTATTTATCAGTTCGCGATAGCCCTCTGCCTGGTCCTCGGGAACAAGCGGATGCATGCACATGAATTCCGGACAGCTGAGGGGTAGCATCTCTGCCGCAGCGTTCAGTTTCATGGTGCAGGAACCGAGGGAAATCATGGAGTGGGCGAGGGAGATATCCATACGGTCGAGACGCTTGATATAACGCATCATTTCCGTTTCCGTATGATATTTGTTGAATACTTCATGTGTCAGATAGGAACTACGGCGTTCCAAAGCCTTGCTGATAGTGCTGCTAACGGGAATATCTTCTGCCTTTGTCCAGTCCTTACCGGCGGCAATGGCAAAAATGGAAAGCAGGACGTTGGCAGCAGATACATCTGTTGTTTCGTCGATACTCATACCTACATCTCCATTATGGAAATAGCGCAGGTTGACTTCTTTACTCAGGGCAATGGTACGTATCTGTTGTGCCGAAACGGTATCGGGCAATGCGAAACGCAGGGTATCGAAGTACTGGGCATTCACTTGTTTGTACCCCAGTTTATTGATGGTCTTTTCCAGATATGCAGCGATGCTGTGGATACGCTCTGCAATGGTGCGAATACCTTCCGGTCCATGGTATACGGTATAGAAACCTGCCATTGTAGCTAACAGAGCTTGTGCGGTACAGATGTTTGAAGTTGCCTTCTCACGTTTGATGTGCTGTTCGCGGGTTTGCAATGCCATGCGGTAACACAATTTTCCATATTTATCTTTTGACCAGCCAATGATACGTCCCGGCATATTACGTTTGTATTCATCACGTGTGGCGAAGTATCCGGCAGACGGACCGCCATAGAACATTGGCGTACCGAGGCGCTGAGTGGTTCCGAATACGATGTCGGCTCCCCATTCTCCCGGAGGAGTGAGCAGTGCGAGGCTCAGGATATCGGCGGCAACAGCTACTTTGCAGTTGGCGGCATGTGCTTTTTCTACAAAGCTGCGGTAGTCTTCTGCATTTCCGCTTGCATTGGGATATTGCAGTACGCAGGCAAAGATGTCCGGAGTGAATTCCATCTCGGAATATTTTCCTGTGCGTATCTGGATACCTTGCGGAATGGCGCGCGTAGTCATTACTGCCAATGTCTGCGGGAAGATTTTTTCGTCCACAAACACAATGTTTGCACCGGATTTCTGCATATCGCGCGGACGCAGGGCATACATCATGGTGACAGCTTCGGCGGCAGCCGTAGCTTCATCCAGCAGGGAGCAGTTGGCAAGGGGCATACCCGTCAAGTCGCAGACAGCGGTCTGGAAGTTCATCAAGGCTTCGAGGCGTCCTTGCGAAACTTCTGTCTGATAAGGGGTATAAGAGGTATACCATACCGGATTCTCGAATACATTCCGTTGAATAACAGCGGGGGTAATGGTGTTGTACCAGCCGAGGCCGATGTAAGTTGTGTAAAGTTTGTTTTTGCACGCCAACCGGGTGATGTGTTGTCCGAACTCATATTCAGTCATAGGCACGGGCAATGCCAACGGTTCTTTCAGACGAATGTTTGCAGGGATGGTTTTGTCTATCAACTCATCCAGACTGCCGACTCCTATTTTCCGGAGCATTTTTTCTTCGTCTTTCTCGCTGATGCCGATATGGCGGCAAGCTAATAGGTCGCTTTTCATGATAGTATCTGTTTTTAAAGTTTATCTAAAGAATGGGTTTTCTGCCTTTTCAATGCCTATGGTGGTCGGTGCGCCATGTCCCGGATAGACAATTGTCTCATTGGGCAGTACGAACAGGCGACTGCAAATATGCTCTTTCAGTTCATCGAAATTACCACCGGTGAGGTCGGCACGTCCGATGCTTCCCTGAAAGAGTACATCGCCGGAGAACATGCAGTGGTCTTCGGCAGAATAATAAACGAGGCTACCCGGTGAGTGTCCCGGCACGTGGATGGCTTCAAGTGTTGTGTTACCAAAGGTGATAATGTCTCCGTCATGCAGATAGTGACCTATCGGTGCCGGTATTTCGTTCCATTGGAACCCGAACATGCGACTTTGTTTCGGAGCTTCGTCAATCCAAAATTCATCAGCCTTGTTAGCTTCTATCGGTAACCCGAATTCTTTGACCATAAAAGCATTTCCGAAGATGTGGTCCAGATGGAGATGCGTGTTGAGGAGGTGTTTCACGTTCAGTTCATTCTTTATGATGAAATTCTTCAACGCTTGTTTTTCCTCCTCATAAAAGCAGCCGGGATCTATCACGGCAGCTTCAAGGGTGTCGTCCCACAGAACATAACAGTTCACGGGGAACATATTAAACTCAAACCTTTTTATTTTCATGATAGGTATATGTTAGTCATTACTTTTGCAATCAGGGTGCCACGTAGACTACTTTCTTTGTTTCAAAGAATTCTTCGTCAAAGTAATCTTTCAGGTCGTACATCATGGTTTTGTGTTTGAAAGGCATGGCTTCGTTTGCCAGTTCACCACCTTTCAGACAAATCAATCCATTTGGCAAGGCATTGTGCTGTTGGGGAGCAATGTTCTTGCGGATGATTTTCAGTAAGTCCGCAAGCGGCATTACGGCACGGCTCACGACAAAATCGAATAATTGTTTCTCTTCCTCAGCCCGTGCATGGCGGAAAGTAACGTTTTTCAGCCCTATACTGTTCGCAACTTCCGTGGCTACGCGTACTTTCTTGCCGATACTGTCAACGAGGTGGAACTTCACTTCAGGAAATAGGATGGCAAGGGGAATGCCCGGAAAACCGCCGCCTGTACCCAGGTCCATGATGCGGGTGCCGGGTTTGAAGCTGATGATTTTAGCTATGCCCAATGAATGGAGTACGTGGTGTTCGTACAGGTTTTCGATGTCTTTACGGGATATAACGTTTATTTTTGCATTCCAGTCCGTATAGAGGTCATAGAGGGACGCGAATTGCTGCTTCTGCGCCTCTGTGAGGTCCGGGAAGTACTTTAGAATGATTTCCATGTTTATTTAAATATAAAATATAAACTATTAATTATTAATTGCGAGCCGGAATTATGAATCTGCATAGAGTTAATATTTAATAATTAAGAATTCATAATTAACACCCCTTTTTCATCGCTCAGCAGGTGCGACATGATTTCATAAGGTAAGGTGATTTCTACCGGACCCATCACATAGGGAGCGATTTCATAGATATTATAATAGAAAGTGATGCCTTTGTCGCTTAGGTAGAAGTTTTCGGTCGGTTCCAGGTCCCCGGTGCTTGTGTAGCCCATTTCTTCTACTTCCTGGCGTGTAGTGGCCTTATTATCTGCCATGAGTTGGTTCCACAATAAGTCGGTGAGCGCTTCTTTATATTCACCTACAAAAATATCATCCAGGCGTACCGGGCTCAGCGTACGCAAATCCATGTTGAGGAAGGTGGACATATAAACACCATGCGCACCTCCGGTGAACTCGTTATAGTCGATGCGGTAAACCAACAAATGTTTCTTATAGAACTGTACGTGGCTTTCGATACCTTTATAATAAGAATACCAGGCTACCAGTTCAGTAGAATCTTCTTTCTCTGCATCATCCTTGGCATACATCGGTTCCAGATCTTTGAGGTAATCTTTGATGTAAGTTTCCTTGTAGAGTTTCACCGCCTCTTCCGGTTTCAGCGTCATGTATTTATCGCCGAAACAAGCAGAGAGGAAATAAGTGTTCAGACTATCTCTCAACTTTTCGTCGGTCGACTTACTGGCATAAGCAAAGTTGATGATGATGTTACAACTCGGCTTTGCGGTGTCTCCAAAAAGGTGCCCGACCTCGTTTACCTGTATACTATCGAACTCCAACGCGCCTGCGTTTTTGTTCACGGTGTTACCGCAAGAAAATAAAAAGCCACTTGCCGCAAGTAGAATGACAAGTAGGCTGACATATTGCTTTTTCATTTGGACTTTCTTCGTTAAATTCAACATTTCTCTTTCGATTCGCTATCGACAAATATAGAACATATTAACGAATAGAACATATAAAAAATGAAAAAATAATAGGCACGAATGCTTTTATCTGCCTATCTTTGCACCGGATATGAAGAGACTTCGTTACATATTGGCAGTTTTGCTGTCCCTGACGGTTATTTATGCAGGGGCGGGAGTTTCTATTGTCCACTATTGTTGTGCTCGTTGCGAGACGGCGCAGGCATGCTGCACCAATGGCTGTGCCAAATGCCACAAATCTCATAAAACTTCTCATAAATCGGAAAAATCTTGCAAAGATGAAGGCTGCACGGCTACCTTTTATAAGGTAAACTTGGTGAAATACTCGTGCGAAAGTCCTGTTATTACCGTACCTGTCATCCAGCTTTTCTGTGAGGCATTGCCGGATTTCCAACGCTCCCTGCCTATGGGCGAATTGAAAGAGGTGTCGTATGCCATACCTCCGCATCCTGACAGTTCGAGGCAGTATCTGGCTTTATATTCTGTTCTCATTATTTAAATTCGATTGATGTGCAGAAAGTATTTCCCTTTCTGCCCGGTTCTATCCAAAGATATATTTGCTCCGTATCCGGTCCGTACCTGCTCCGTAGTTTGTCCGTATCTAAGAGTACGGAGATCGTACGGAGATGATACGGACAAGGTACGGAGAAGCTACGGAGATAGTATGGAGCCGCTACGGAGATCGTACGGACAGAACAGAGATTTTCTTTACACGATCTCTTTTTAATTTGATAGCTGGATAGTCTTGCAACCTTGTTGCACAGCATATATCCTATTTTTGTACCCCTAATCAATGAATTCAGATATATGAAACATATATTTTTATTAGTTTTTCTTTTCACTTTTCAGTTTATGCAGGCTCAAGTAACAGGTGTTGTAAAAGATGCTGCCGGCGAACCTATTCCGGGAGCCAATATCTTTTGGATGAACACCACTGATGGAGTAACCACCAATGAAGATGGAAACTTCTCCATTCATAAGCCTGCCCGCAGCCATATGCTCGTAGTTAGTTTTATCGGTTTTGAAAACGACACGATACATGTGGATAAAGCGAATCAGCACCTCGATGTTGTACTTCATGAAGGGGTGGAATTGAATGAAGTGAATATCGTATCCCGTAAACTGGGTACGATGAAACTGCGTACCAGTGTGATGAACGAGGATATGATTAGCAGTGCCGAACTGACGCGTGCTGCTTGCTGTAATCTGGGGGAGAGCTTCGTTACGAATCCTTCTGTAGATGTCAGCTACTCGGATGCAGCCACGGGAGCCAAGCAGATTAAACTACTGGGTCTCTCCGGTACGTATGTACAGATGATGACCGAAAATATTCCGAACTTCCGGGGGGCTGCTTCTCCTTATGGGTTGGGTTATGTGCCCGGGCCGTGGATGCAGAGCATACAGGTCAGCAAAGGTAGCTCGTCCGTAAAGAACGGGTATGAGTCCATAACCGGACAAATTAATGTCGAGTTCAAGAAACCGCAGTTGCCGGAAGCGGACTGGGTGTCGGCAAATCTCTTTGCCAGCAGTACAAACCGTTATGAAGCGAATGCGGATGCTACGGTGAAGTTGTCGAAGCGATGGAGCACCTCGCTGCTGGCTCATTATGAGAATGAAACGAAATCTCACGACTCTAATGATGACGGTTTTGTTGATATTCCGCGTGTGGAGCAGTATAATTTCTGGAACCGCTGGGCATATATGGGAGATAACTATGTGTTTCAGGCCGGTATAAAGGTTTTGCAGGAAACGCGTAACAGCGGTCAGACTGCGCATGGACAAACTCCGACTCACGACCTTTATGAGATAGGTATCAAGACAAATCGTTATGAAGCGTTTACCAAGAATGCCTATATATTCAATAAGGAAAAAAATACGAACCTTGCCTTGATTTTGCAGGGAACATTGCATAATCAGGATGCCACTTACGGCCGTAAACTGTATGATGTGGATCAAAGTAACTTTTATGCTTCGTTGCTTTTTGAAACGGAATTCAGCAAGCAGCATAGTCTTTCTACCGGACTGAGTTTTAATTACGATGGTTACGACCAGCACTACCGATTGACGAATCAGGTGGAAGACGGGCTGACGAAGAAGTTTGTTAAAGAATCCGTTCCGGGAGCATACGTTCAGTATACCTTCAATCTGAATGATAAACTGATGCTGATGGGCGGGCTCCGTGGAGATTACAGTAGCGAGCACGGTTTCTTTGTTACACCGCGTGCGCACGTCAAGTATAATCCGAATGAGTATGTGCACTTCCGTGTGTCTGCCGGAAAGGGATATCGCAATACGCATGTATTGGCGGAGAACAACTATCTTCTGGCAAGTAGCCGCAAGATGAAGATTGCTTCCCATTTGGATCAGGAAGAGGCATGGAACTATGGAGCAAGCGTATCGACTTACATTCCTGTTTTTGGCAAGACGCTGAATGTGAATGCGGAGTACTATTATACGGATTTCCTGAAACAGGTAGTTGTGGATATGGATAGTAATCCGCATGAAGTGGCTTTCTATAATTTGGATGGACGTTCCTATTCGCAGGTGTTCCAGATCGAGGCCAACTATCCGTTGTTGAAAGGTCTGACACTGACAGCCGCCTATCGTATGACGGATGCAAAGACTACCTACAACGGTAAATTGATGGAAAAGCCGCTTACCGGTAAGTATAAAGGTTTGCTGACTGCTTCTTATCAGACACCTTTGGGCTTATGGCAGTTTGATGCTACTTTGCAGTTGAATGGTGGTGGAAGAATGCCTGATCCTTATGAACTGGCTGACGGAAGTCTTTCATGGGAACGGCGTTATGGTAGCTTCCAACAACTGAGTGCGCAGGTGACGCGCTATTTCCGTCGCTGGTCCGTTTATGTAGGAGGTGAGAATCTGACGAACTTTAAACAGAAAAATCCGATAATAGATGCTTCCAACCCGTGGGGAGAGAACTTCGACGCCACTATGGTGTGGGGACCGATGCATGGGGCGAAAGCGTATATTGGGCTGAGATTTAACTTGGCAAGAAACTGAAAATAGTGATTAGCGGTTGGTGATGAGTGATTAGTATCACGTAATACATCACTAGTTGCTAATCACTCATCACTAACAATAAATCACTTAATTAATTATGAAAACAAAGAGAATGATGGCTGCCCTCGTAGTAGCTTTATTGAGTGTAACGGCAGTAATGGCGAAAGACATCCGTACCGCTGTCTTCAAAGTTTCCCAGATGCACTGCGAAAATTGCGAAAAGAAAGTGAAGAGCAACATTAAATTTGAGAAAGGCGTAAAAGAATTCTCTACAGACTTGAAAACGAAAACAGTTTCCATCACATATGATGCTGAAAAGACAAATGTGGACAAACTGAAAGATGGTTTCAAGAAGTTCAACTACGAAGCCGAATTCGTGAAGGAGACGAAGCAAGAGGATAAGAAGTAATTGAACAAACAACCTGTAGAGATTGTTTATAACACTGGGTAGAACACAAATTTCGCGAATTATACGAATCTCCTTCGCACTTGTAGCGAAACCTGCATTTGTGTGATTCGTGTAATTTGTGTTCTATTGTTTTCGGAACTTATAAAAAACAATATATATATGGGTAATTTAAAGAAACAGACGTTTCCTGTGCTGAACATGCATTGTGCAGGATGCGCCAATAACGTAGAAAAGACAGTTCGCAAGTTGGTGGGCATCACGGATGCTTCGGTCAACTTTGCTTCCAATACACTGTCTGTCTCCTATGAGACGGATAAACTGACATCCGGCGAAATCCGTGCTGCCGTGTTGGCTGCAGGCTACGACCTCATCATTGAGGAAGAACATGCCGAAGAACGTCAGGAAGAAGAACAACAGAAACGCTATCGCCGCCTGAAAGCGCGTGTGATAGGAGCGTGGATATTTGCTGTTCCCTTATTGTTGCTTTCTATGGTTTTTATGCATGTGCCTTATTCCAACGAGATACAGATGGTGCTGGCTATCCCTGTACTGGTGTTGTTCGGTACGCCGTTCTATACTGGTGCCTGGAAACAAGCACGTCTGGGACGCAGCAATATGGATACGCTGGTTGCACTAAGTACATCTATTGCCTTCCTGTTCAGCGTCTTTAATACTTTCTTCCCCGACTTCTGGTATAGCCGCGGGCTGGAACCTCATGTCTATTACGAAGCCGCCGTTGTCATCATCGCCTTTGTCCTGACAGGTAAACTGATGGAAGAACGCGCCAAAGGGAATACCTCTACCGCCATCCGTAAGCTGATGGGCTTGCAACCTAAGATAGCCCGTGTGGTGCGTGATGGTAAGGAACAGGATATTCCTTTGGAACAACTGAACATAAATGACCTTGTTAGCGTCCGTCCCGGTGAGCAAATCCCTGTAGACGGTTTCCTGACCGAAGGTGACTCTTATGTCGATGAAAGTATGATTAGCGGCGAACCTATTCCGGTAGAAAAGAAGACCGGTTCGCACGTACTGGCAGGAACCATCAACCAGAAAGGCTCGTTCATTATCCGTGCCGAGAAAGTAGGTGGGGAGACGGTGCTGGCGCGTATCATCCGTATGGTGCAGGAAGCGCAAGGCAGCAAGGCTCCTGTGCAACGCATTGTGGATAAGGTGACAGGTGTTTTTGTTCCTGTCGTACTAGGTTTATCCGTCCTGACATTCTTTATCTGGATGTTCTTTGGCGGTGTAGATATGCTTTCTCATGCTATGTTGTCGGCAGTTTCCGTATTGGTGATTGCCTGTCCTTGTGCATTGGGATTAGCTACCCCTACCGCTTTAATGGTAGGTATCGGTAAAGCTGCCGACCATCATATTCTGATAAAAGATGCTGTTGCGTTGGAACAGATGCGGAAGGTGAATGTTGTTGTACTGGATAAAACCGGTACATTGACCGAAGGCCATCCCACCGTTACCGGCTGGCTTTGGGCACAGCCGCAGGAAGAACATTATAAAGACATTCTTCTGGCAGCCGAGCTCAAATCCGAGCATCCGTTGGCTAGTGCTATCGTGACCACTTTGCAGGAAGAAGAACAAATCGTTCCTGCTACTTTGGATGGTTTTCAAAGCATCACCGGTAAAGGTATCAAAGTATCTTATCAGCATACTGAGTACTGGGCAGGCAGTCACAAACTCTTGAAGGATTATCATGCCACTCTTACCGATGTATTAGGCGAAATGTTGGCTCAATATGAGTCTGATGGCTGTAGTATCGTTTACTTCGGACGTGAGAATGAACTTCTTGCGATTGTTGCCATTAAAGACCAGATAAAGGCAACTTCCGTTGAGGCTGTCCGCGAACTCCGTAATCAAGGTATTGAGGTGTGTATGTTGACGGGAGACGGCGAACGTACGGCTTCCGCAGTTGCTGCGCGATTGGGTAACATCCAGTATATTGCCGATGCTTTGCCGGACGATAAGGAAGAATTTGTCCGCCAGCTTCAGCTTCAGAGAAAAACGGTTGCTATGGTAGGTGATGGTATCAACGATTCGCAGGCTTTGGCTTGTGCAGATGTCAGCATTGCCATGGGTAAAGGAACGGATATTGCAATGGATGTGGCGATGGTCACTCTTATGACCTCGGATTTGCTACTATTACCGAAAGCATTCAACCTTTCCCGTCAAACGGTGCGGCTGATTCATCAGAATCTGTTCTGGGCATTCATCTACAACCTGATAGGTATTCCTATCGCCGCCGGTTTGCTTTATCCCATCAACGGCCTGTTATTGAATCCCATGTTGGCAAGTGCTGCCATGGCATTTTCCAGCGTATCGGTGGTGTTGAATAGTCTTCGCCTGAGATACTAACTATTTCTATATTCCAACGGACTCATCCCCATGTGCCTCTTGAAGTACTTTCCGAAGAAAGAGGCGCTGGGGAAGTTCAGTGAATAAGCTATCTCCTGGATAGTCATATCCGTTGACTTCAACCGTGCTTTGACGTCAATGATTACTACATGCGAAATGATGTCGAGCACATTCCTTCCTGTCACTTGCTTTACGGTGGTGCTAAGGTGCTGCAATGAAATCCCCAGTTTGTCGGCATAGAATTGGGCACGCCGTTCAGTCATATAATTCTCAATAACCATTTGTACGAACTTTTGGCAAATCTCCTCTTTGCGGCTCTTGGCAAGAATGCTTTGCGGATGGCGGGCGTAGAGGGTGTTTATTCCAAGCAGAATGCTGTGGAGCACACTTTGTGCCATTGCCGTACTGGTAGCAGTGGGGTGGGAGATAGATATACGTGTCAGCAATGCAAAATAATCTACGAAATAGGAGGACACTAAGTCGCTGACGCTGACAATAGGGTTCTCCCATATCTTGGAAAATGATCCCATAGTGGCTTGCAGCAGATTAATGCCATTGACACAATGAGAAGAGAAACCTACAAAGCAGAATCGTACCTTTTCTTTTTGCTCATTAAGCTGTATAATAGTACCCGGCATCAGAATAACCAAATCGTTCTTTTTTATTTCATGTTCCATCAGGTTGATGGTTACTTTGATCGTCCCTTCTGTGCAAAGTGCAAATATACAAGCCTTCAATCGGCATGACTGGCGATAGAGATTCAGAATATCTTCTGTGACATCCGTCCATGCCAGCATTTCGACTGGCAAATCTACTTGTGGGAAGTTATGTTTCATCTTTATTCATTTTGCTGTCGGCAAATATACGATTTTATCCCTAAAATCTTAACTTTGCCGTCATGAAACTGAATATAACAAACTGGAATATCATCCCGTATGCCGAAGCGTGGACTCGGCAAACAGAGTGTTTTGATGCTCTTATCCATGCCAAACAGGTGGGAGAGGAGTATGAGAATCATATCATTTTGTGCGAACATCCGCATGTCTATACCCTGGGCCGTAGCGGAAAAGAAGGAAATATGTTGCTGGGTGAAGAACAACTTCAGCGGATAGGAGCTACTCTCTATCATATAGACCGGGGCGGAGATATTACTTATCATGGTCCGGGACAATTGGTTTGTTATCCCATCCTGAATCTCGAAGAGTTTTCCCTGGGACTGAAAGAGTATGTGCATTTGCTTGAAGAAGCTGTAATTCGCGTTTGTGCCTCCTATGGCATCGCTGCCGGTCGTCTGGAGAAAGCTACAGGTGTCTGGCTGGAAGGCGATACGTCGCGTGCCCGAAAGATTTGTGCTATAGGTGTGCGAAGCAGCCACTTCGTCACCATGCATGGGCTGGCGCTGAATGTGAATACTGATTTGAGGTATTTCAGCTATATCAACCCCTGCGGTTTTGTGGATAAAGGGGTGACTTCGTTGCAACAGGAACTGAAAAGGGAAGTGCCGCTCGGTGAAGTAAAAGAGCGTTTGTGTGAAGAATTGAAAGGCTTGCTCCGGAAGTAAAAAACAGACCATCTATTTCACATGAATAGATGGTCTGTTTGTATCAGATAGACGGTCTGTTTAAGGTTAACAGACCATCTGTTTTTATTTCAACCATTTGTCCAGCCATTCAAAGAATGTGCGCTGCCACAAAATACCGTTCTGCGGTTTCAATACCCAGTGGTTTTCATCCGGATAAATCAACAATTCGGCAGGAACTCCACGCATCACTGCGGCGTCAAATGCTGCCATAGCCTGGTTGGCAAGAATACGATAATCCTTTTCACCGTGGATGCAGAGGATAGGCGTATCCCATTTATCTACGAATTGGTGCGGAGAATTGGCAAATGTGCGTTGTGCCACCGGATTTTGTTTTTCCCAGTATGCGCCGCCCATATCCCAGTTGGCAAACCACTTCTCTTCTGTTTCCAGATACTGCATTTCCATATTGAAGATACCATCGTGAGCGATGAACGCCTTGAAACGTTTGTCATGATGTCCGGCAAGCCAGTAAACTGAGAAGCCACCGAAACTGGCACCTACGCAACCGAGGCGGTCATTGTCTACAAACGGTTCTTTTGCCATTTCATCAATTGCCGTGAAGTAGTCTTTCATGCACTGACCACCATAATCTCCACTAATGGCTTCATTCCATTCCACACCGAAGCCCGGCAGACCGCGACGATTGGGAGCTACGATGATATAATCGTTTGCCGCCATAATCTGGAAGTTCCAGCGATAGCTCCAGAATTGGCTAACGGGGCTCTGAGGACCACCTTCGCAGAATAGCAGTGTCGGATACTTTTTGTTCGGGTCGAATTGCGGGGGATAGATTACCCATGTCAGCATCTGTTTGCCATCCGTGGTCTTCATCCAACGGGCTTCCACTTTACCCATCTCCAACTGGTCATAAATCTGCTTGTTCTCGAAAGTCAGTTGCTTTACCTCGGCAAATGCGTCACCGCTACGGGTAGCAGCTACAGCATAAATTTCATCACCCATACTCATGGAGTGGCGCGCAGCGATAATCTTATCACCCGCAAGGGCGAGCGAAGCATAGTCATACATGCCGTCCGTCAGTTGCGTAACCTTATCATTTGCTGCCAGATCGATATTGTAAATCTGCGTTTCACCATGCCATACACCGATGAAGTAGATACTCTTGGAATCCTTGTTCCAAAGGAAACCATCTACATTCGATTCGAATGCCTTGCTGACGAAACGTTTTTCACCCGTCTCCAGATTCATGATAAAGAGACGGTTCAGGTCAGCTTCATATCCGTCACGCTCCATACTCTGCCAGGCAATGTATTTGCCGTCGGGAGAATATTGGGGATTGGTGTCGTAACCTTTGTTCTCTTCGGTGATATTCTCTGTCTTTTGGGTGGCAAGATCATAGATATAAATATCCGAGTTGGTGGAAATGGCATAAGCTAATCCGGTCTTCTTGCGGCAGGTGTAAGCCACTTTGTCGCCTGCAGGGCTCCATGCCAGTTGCTCGATGCCGCCCCAGGGTCTCATCGGACTTTCATAGGGTTCGCCTTCCAGTATATCCTTTATATTGCTGATGCCGTTTCCATCAAAATCGGCCACAAAAGGATGCGGGGCACCGGTCACCCATTCATCCCAATGCTTATACATCAGGTCGGTGACGATGATGCCCGTTGCCTTCGGCAGGTCGGGATATTTCTCAGCAGTGCTCTGTTTGGTTTGCACCTGAGCGATGAAAAGCAATTTCTTACCATCGGGAGAGAAAGAATAACCCTCGAGGTCACCATCATATTGTGTCAATTGCTTGCGTCCGCTGCCGTCGGGGTTCATTTCCCACAACTGGCTACTGCCGCTCTCATTAGAGAGGAATGCCAGTTTGGTGCCACCCTTTATCCAGGTTACTTCATTTTCCTGCCACGGGGTACGGGTGATCTGTTTATTCTCCGTTCCATCTGTGTTCATCACGAAAACCTCACGGTTACTCTTGTTTTCCGGTACGCTGTAGTAAGCCACCGTGTAAGCAATTTGTTTTTCATCAGGCGACACGGCAACACCGCCGATACGTCCCATAGCCCAAAGAGCTTCGGGAGTCATGCGCTTGCCTTCAATCTTGATGTCCGACCGCTCGATAAGCGGTGCTCCGGCTTGCCCTGCGTCTTTTGTCCCGCCGCAGGCAGCCAATGTCATAGCTGCTGACATAAGCAATAAGTTTACTTGTTTCATATATGTTGTTCGTTACGGTTATTTGCAGCAAATATACAAATTATATGCGTTTCTCTTGCCATCGTCCCCGCTTAATATACCACCAGCAAAATAGTAGGATAAAGAAGGAATAAACCATTTCTGATGTCCAGCACAGAGCTACATCCAGACGTAAGTAAAGAATGATGTATGTGATATAGGCTACGTAAACAACCAGTGTCGCCAACTCCATCACCAATGCCGTACGCGTGTTACCCGTTCCCGATACTGACTGGAAATATACATTGGCAGGTACAAGCAGCAAGTAGGCTGAGCACATCACCCAAAGCGAATGTACTGCTGCATCCTGTAAATCAGTCATATCCGTATAGATGCCCAATATCAGTTTAGGGAAGAGTGAGAAGAACAATGCCAACGGCAACACAAACATATAGGCAATGCGTATATGCTGCCGGATGGTTCCTGCTACACAATCCTTTTCACCGGCACCAATCAGATTGCTGACCAGTGAACCGCAAGTCGAAGCAAATGCCATCATCACCATGAATAATATGCCGGATACACTCCGGACGATGTTCGTAACAGCCAGCGACCGTTCTCCCAGATGCTCCACATAGAGGAAGAACAAGAACCAGGTGGACAGGGAAACGACGTTTTGTATCATTGTCCAGAAGGAAACGTTCAATATTCGTTTCAGTACCTCACGGCAGAACTTTGGTATACGATCCAGTCCATACTTGCGACAGTCAATGCGGCTGCGAGTATAGAGGATGAAGAATACCAGTGAAACCAGTTCGGCAAGAGACGAGCCGATAGCAGCACCGGCAATGCCGAGAGCCGGAAAGCCGAATTTACCGAAGATGAGTATATAGTTGAAGACAATGTTGCTCAACACCATCACTACGGAGTTCAATGTCAATGTCTTCGTCTGCGTAGTGCCCAGAAAGAAGGCACGGAACATGACTGCGCTGAACGAGAAGAATGCACCGAATACGCGCCAGTTCAGATAACTGATGGCGGCTTCGTAAATGTGTTCCGAAGCTACAATACGCTTCAAAATCAACGGAGAGAGGAAGTAGGAGAGAAGGAACATGACTGCCGCCAATCCCACCTGGAAATAAATACCCTGATAGAACAGGTTTCCTATTTCCTTGTACTGGTGTTCGCCGTTGCGCCGTGCAATGAGTATCTGTGCTCCGATGCTGAAACCGAAAGCAGCCATGAATATTACCATGTAGAAGACACCTGCAATGGCAGATGCTCCCAGTTCCACTTCGCCTACCCGTCCCAGGAAAGCGGTGTCTGTCATACCTATCATTTGCTCCATCAGCAGACTGATGAGGATGGGATAGGCTATCATCCATATCTGTTTGTATGTATACTTAGTTTTCATTTTTTTAGTATAGTTATAGTCGTTATAAGAGAAAGAAAGCCGGGCAATCACATTAATTGCCCGGCTTTTATTATCAAGTGATGAAAAGCGGAGACTTACTTCTTGTTCTGTCTCTCTTTCATCAACTGTTCCTGTTGCTTCTGCATTGCCTCCAGGCGGGCGGCAAAGCCGGTTTTCTTAGCTTTCTTCGGGTCCTTCTTTCTTGCTTCGAGTTGGGCGAGAAGTTTCTCTTCATTCGTCGTCTTTCGCAGGATGATTGTGGTCACTACGCTGATTAACGTCGATATGAAGTAGTAATAGTTCAAACCCGAAGGATAACTGTTCAAGATGAACAACATCATGATCGGCATGAGATACGTCATCCACTTCATTGCTGCCATTTGCGGGTTGGCACCGGTGTCTTGTTGCTGCATCATGAACTTGGAGTTCAATACGTTCACAATCGTCATCAGTAAGCAGAACAAACTGAGGTGACTACCCAGGAACGGAATGTTGAACGGGAAGTTGATGAAAGCATCGTACGTAGAGAGGTCGTCAGCCCACAAGAAACTTTGTTGGCGTAACTCGATAGCACTCGGCACGAACATGAACAATGCAATCAGAACCGGGAATTGCACCAGCATCGGCAAACATCCACCCATTGGACTCACACCGTACTGGCTGTACAGTCCCATTACTTCCTGCTGTTTCTTCATCGCATCTTCCTGCTTGGGATATTTCTTGTTGATCTCGTCTATTTTCGGTTTCAACACACGCATCTTGGCGGAAGAGATATAAGTTTTCCAGGTAGCGGGGAATACGACTGCTTTCACAATCAAGGTCATCAGCAGTAATACGATACCCATGCTCAGTCCCCAACCCGACAACCAGTCGAAGATATTGATGGTGAACCATTTGTTGACCCAGCGAATCAACGGCCAACCCAGATAAACCAGACGGTTCAGTTCCCATTTTTCCTCGCGTCCTTTATCCAGTGCAGTCAGCGTCTTGTAATGGTTCGGGCCGAAGTAGAAGAACATTTGCGTTGCTTTCTGACCTGTCGGGTCGAAAGTTGTGCTCATTTCAGCTGAATAATCCTTGATATATCCGCTTCCTTCGCGTTCCATTTTAGAGACTAACTTCGTTTTCTCGAAGTCGGCATCTGCTATGAACACTGAGGAGAAGAACTGATTCTTGAAAGCAATCCAGTCAAGGCGTTCCGGCACTTCTTTTTCGTCATCCTTGTTGGCTGACAGATAGTCTGTGCCATTTCCTAAAAACTTGTAGGTCAATTCAGACAAACGGTTCTCGTATACATAACCTTTCTCAATCTGACGGGCACGTTGTGCCCATTCGATGTCGACGTAGTTATTGCTTGCTGCCAGCTTATCTGTCATACCTTTAGCTTCGATGCTGAAGTCCACCAGGTAAGTGTTGGGATGCAATGCATATTTGAAGTCTATATAACTTGCACTGTCGGCCGCCAAACGCATCGTTACGGTGCTGTCCGTACGGTGTACAGTGCTGAAGTAATAGTCTTTTGTCTGTATCGTTTCCTTCTTATTATAGAAAAGGAAATTCATGGAAACATCGTTTCCGGTGAATAGAGTTACAGGAGTTTTCTTGTCCTGTTCCATGTACTCTTTCAATACAGCGGAGAATATGGAACCGCCTTTAGTACTGAGGGTCAACTCTGCCAGATTATTCTGGATGGTAATCAGCGAATCCACTCCCTGGCGTGCATTGAAGAAGAGTGCTGTGGAGTCCACGGTTTCCACGTCTTTCTCATTTGCCAATGCTGCGTCCGCTTTGGCTTTCAGTGCTTCTTCGCGTTGCTGTACCAGCGCAATGGAATCGTAATAACGTTGCTGTGCCTCCAATTGCTCTTTGCTGGGGCGACTCAGAAAACTGAAGCCGACTAACAAAATGGCTATTAAAACAAGACCTGTAATGGTATTTTTATCCATGAATTTATTTACAATTTATCTATTTACAATTTACTATTTGAAGATTGCAATAATCTTATTTCTTTGCTTTTTCTTTTTCCTCAAAACTCTCGATGGATGCTTTAATAAATGCTACGAACAACGGATGTGGTTTCAATACCGTACTGCTGTATTCCGGATGGAACTGAGTTCCGATATACCATTTCAGTTTCGGTATTTCTACGATTTCCACCAGATCGGACTCCGGATTGATACCTGTACATTTCATGCCGGCAGCTTCGTATTCCGCTTTATACTGATTGTTGAATTCATAGCGATGGCGATGACGTTCCTGGATATGTTCTGTTCCGTATGCTTCGTAGGCTTTGCTACCTTTATGCAAGATGCACTCGTAAGCTCCCAGACGCATGGTTCCACCCATGTTGGTAATGGACTTCTGTTCTTCCATAATGTCGATAACATTATGCGGAGTCTTTTCGTTCATCTCACGTGAATCGGCATCGGCATACCCCAATACGTTGCGTGCAAATTCAATAGCAATGCACTGCATACCCAGACAAATACCGAAAGTAGGAATGTTATGCGTACGTGCATATTTGATGGCAACGAATTTTCCGGCAATGCCACGCTCGCCGAATCCCGGGCCTATTAATACACCTGCCATGCCTTCCAATGCTTCTGCTATGTTTTCTTCGGTCAGCTTCTCGCTGTTCACAAAATCTACAGATACTTTGCGGTCATTGTAGGTACCGGCTTGTGAAAGAGCTTCACGGATCGACTTGTAAGCATCCTGCAAGTCATATTTGCCAACCAATGCAATATGCAGAGGTTCCGTATCTTCTGCCTTATGACGACGCTCGAGGAAAGCACGCCACGGCCCCAGTCCCGGAGTGTCGCCTACGGGCAATCCCATTTTCTTCAATATTGTTTCATCCAGTTTCTGAGCCTGCATCAGGATAGGTACTTCGTAGATGGTAGGGGCATCGATACTCTGTACCACTGCATTTTCATCTACATTGCAGAATAAAGCTACTTTCTTGCGAAGGTTGGTGCTTAACTCATATTCCGTGCGCAACACCAAAACATCCGGTTGAATACCTGCACTTTGAAGTTCTTTCACGGAGTGCTGTGTCGGCTTGGTCTTTAATTCGCCGGCAGCTGCGAGGTAGGGCACATAAGTAAGGTGTACGCACAATGCGTCACGTCCCAGTTCCCACTTTAACTGGCGGATACTTTCCAAGTATGGCAAAGACTCGATGTCGCCCACTGTACCGCCGATTTCCGTAATCACGAAATCGAATTTATATTTGTTGCCCAGCAACTTCACGTTTCGTTTAATCTCGTCCGTGATATGAGGAATTACCTGAATGGTCTTTCCTAAATAGTCACCACGGCGTTCTTTGTCGATAACGCTTTTATAGATACGTCCGGTCGTGATGTTATTGGCTTTGGTGGTCTGGATGCCCAGAAAACGTTCGTAGTGACCTAAATCAAGGTCAGCTTCATGGCCATCTACAGTCACGTAGCACTCTCCGTGTTCGTAAGGATTCAGAGTACCCGGGTCAATGTTGATATACGGGTCAAACTTCTGGATGGTTACTTTGTAACCTCTTGCTTGCAGCAATTTACCGATGGAGGATGAGATGATGCCTTTACCCAATGATGAGGCAACGCCACCGGTGACGAAAATATACTTTGTTTCTCCCACAGCTATACTGTTTTAATATTATTGTTTTGTTTGGTGTGATGTACACATTTGTGCACCTAATCTGTCTACACGTGAAACTTAAAAAGCGCAAAATTACAAAAAAAAGAGGAAGTATATCAAGTTTTGGCGAAACAATTCTTAAAAAAAACGATTTCAGCAAAACACCCTATCCGGTCATTGTCAATCTTTTCTTTTACATTTTCTATGTTTTCTAAACATTTTGGTTTACTTTTGCACTCAAAACATAGATTTTAGGGCGTTATGAAGAATAGATACTTATCATTGTGGGCTATTACCGCACTATTTTCTTCGTCGGTGATGGCGCAGAATTCGGTGAAGCCTGTTTTGAAGACCGTGGAAAAATCGGCTACTGTACAAGCAGATACCTTGTCGGGCTTGATGAAGCAATATTTTGTCTTAAAGTTGAAGCCGGGAAGCAATACTCAACAACTGGACACTGTTTCCATTTTACATGAGCAATATTTTGGAGTATTGAATTACCTGAATGACCCTTCTACTCCGGAACGTTACATTGCGGAGAATCCTGATTATTACCGTTTATTCATTCCGTTGACTTATTACAATTCTCCAATGGAGAGCATATCTAAATTGGATTGGAAATTTCAGCCTTTCGACACGGTTAAAGTTCCCGCGAAGGAACTATTGCCTTTTGATGAAAAGCTTTTCACATCAAAGAAACGTGCTAATGAAACGGTAGATCGCGCGTTGTTATACCTGTATGTGAATGATGACCCTCGTAATATTGTAGCATGGGAAGATGAAATTATGCAGGTAAAAGTTTTCAGAGATAATATTGAGAAAGAAGTTTCCTCCAAGCCTTCTGTAATCAAATTGTTTGCACAGGAAAGTATGGCTAATGTGAAGGAGGACGCGGAAGTGATTATCCGTAAACCCAACTGGTGGGTGACAGGTGGAAGTGGTTCTTTGCAGATTACTCAGAACTATATTTCAGAGAACTGGTATAAGGGTGGTGAGAGTACAAACTCTTTCCTGGCAAACTTACAGTTGTTTGCCAACTATAATGACCGTGAGAAGATACAGTGGGAAAATACTTTGGAAGCTAAGTTAGGCTTCGGCTCAACTCCTTCGGATAAGTATCATGATTATCTGGTGAATACCGACCTCTTTCGTATATATAGTAAACTGGGTATTCAGGCAGCTTCCAATTGGTACTATACCATTTCTACGGAATTTAAAACTCAGTTCTGTCATGGTTATAAGGCAAACAGTGAAAAGCTGGTTTCCGCTTTCTTTGCTCCGGCTGACTTATCCACCAGTGTCGGTATGGACTATAAGTTGAAGAAGAAAAAGTTCAGTCTTTCTGTCTTCATAGCTCCGTTGACCTGGACGATGCGTTATATAGGTAATAAAGATGTGAATGAGGTGGACTTTGGTTTGGAAAAAGGCAAATGTGTGCGTCACAACTGGGGTTCGCAGATACAGCCTACATTGAACTGGAAGATTATTCCCTCTATTGTGCTGGATTCCCGTCTGAACTATCTGACCAGCTACGAATGGACTCGTATCGAGTGGGAAAATACAATCAATTTCATATTGAACCGCTACCTCTCTACGAAGCTGTATGTACATGCCCGTTATGATGATAGTAGCAAGCCTACCACGGGAGACAGTCATTTCCAGGTAAATGAAATTCTGAGTTTCGGTATCAATTACAAATGGTAATCTTGTAATCAGACATATGTTAAGTAAGGCTGCTTCTTTTTTATTATGGAGGCAGCCTTACTTGTATTATAAGGGTATTAATGCTGATTTGATAGCCTTAAAATAGCTATATAATATGTTGAGGAAAACGAGCGCAAATTATGGGATTATAAATTTGAACGTTTCATCAAAAGTCTTTTCTGCAAATCTGATAATATAAATTCCGGAGGGCAGGAAATCTAAATTTATCAGAGTTTCATTTTGTGGTTGTTGTATAAAAAATGATTTCTGTAATTTTCCATTTATATCATAGATTTGTATGAGTATAGTAGACAAATCTGCCTTTGCAAAAGAAACGTTTCCGGTCTTGGCTTCCGGCGAAAAAGTGAAATTTACAACTCCTTCTTTGTCTCTGTTGCTTATGTCAGGCGTCATTTCTATTCCTGTCTCTGTACCGTCCGAGAGTTCTATAGAAGACGGATCTATTACTTTATAAGGAATTTCTGCACTGAAAGAAGATACAATGCCGGTCAGGATGCCAGATCCTTCTGATATTCCATATATACGTCCATCTTTGATCTCTACAAAATTATTGGGCTTTTCACCTAAATCAGGAAGGTTATATTGATCGGGGAGTATTAATTCACTTTGGCCGTCAGTACGTTGTAGATTCAATAGAGGTGCGACTGATTCACCTTTGAATATTAATAATGCATCTGCATCTCCATTTTCAAATTCCGCATATTCATATTGTGTCTCATCTAAAATGTGGTTTGCCTTGACACTGGCTGCATCAGAAATTATTTCTCCGGAAGCTGTATGTGCCATGGCATAAATGGAAATTATACCTCCGTATTCAGGAGATATTGGTTCCTGAAATGATAATTCATCTTTCATAAAGGCTGTTCCGTCTTCCATCATAGCGATGATAACATAGTTTTCTATATCAGAAGATGTCTCACATGTCACATTTAAACGACGTGAATCATCAAGTTCACACTTCTTTATTTGAATGGATGACGATGATCTTGTTGTGGTGGAAACAGATGCGAATGGATTATTGATATTATACGAGACTATTTTATCGTAAATAGCTTTTATGTCATTTTTATCCAAGTTGGGTTCTACCTTATAAACCAATCCATTTTTACTGAATGCCTGTTCATTCTTCGGTTTCGTTAATAAAGATTTCAGGTGTACTTGTATGATAGGCATTTTAGGAGTAAATACATGGCAGTAATTATGATGATCACCTTCAAAGACTGAAGTTTGATTACCGCTCAAGCCTCCTTTTTGACTTGTTAATGAAACAACTAAGTCACTGGGACCTTTAAAAATGAGTTGTGCCAATTCGTTTAACATAGAAGGTTTTGGTGCCATACCGTTTGTCGGGATTAATATTTTTATGGGAAATAAAATGGAGATGGCTTCGGATGCAATAACCTCTGCTATTGAACTGCAAGTGTAATCTGTACATACTGTATGTATGGGTATGCCTTTTAATTGATTTGAAGAATTAGCTAACTTTGTCATAGCTGTACTATTTACTTGTAAATCATTTACGGCATCTAAATTTCCTTTAAAATTAGCTAATCCTATTACTTTGAATGCATAAGGTATTGGATCGTTCATAATCAGGCTAGCTCCTTGAGAACCAAAATGAGGAGTATTTAAGGTTATTAAGCGATTTACTCCTTTTTGGGAAGTATTCTGTATATACATTCTGCTGAGTAATCCCCCCATACTATGCCCTACGATATCCGCTTTAGAGGCAATTATTCCTTGTTGATAACAGTTGAGAAATAGTTTTTTCAGATCCTTAGGTACAATATCTTGGTTTACGTCAAAGGCCATGCGGTTCGTAGGATGATAGTCTGAACGATACAATTGGAATGGGAAATAGCAACCACTTCCATACAAATAACTGGTAAATGAGGCAAAGCAAGTTCCTTTGTCATTCAATCCATGCACACACAATACAGGTGGACGGACTATTTTAATCGGAAGTTCTCCATAAGTCAGGGCTTTTCGGTTGGCATCATAAAGTGTTAATTTCATATTTACCGTATAGATTACCCTATCTTCGGCAGGAAATTCTTTAGGAACTGTATAAAGAAACTCTGCTGTACTTTCTCCTGTTTTCTTGAAGTCATTAACTGTTCCGCATATTTCTTCTGTGTTTCCATAATCTGATGAAAAAGTAACATCATAAGCTGCATAATTATCAACTATACTTTTCACGTCAATCCGAAGCTGAGTTTCGCCATCTGCAGAAGCTCCGACAATATATTTAGTCTCATTATCCTTAAGATATCCAAAGCCTTTCCCTATACTTAAACTGAGTTTATTATCCCTTTTCATGACTACAGTACTAGAATACCCTTTTTCCTCTGTATTTATGATATGTCCTGTAAATATCCCGTTTTCATAAGAAATTAGAGACATTACAAAGCCATCGCTATCTCCAATTATATTGTCACCTAAATACCACCAGCGCCGTAGAAATATATCATGATCCCGATAATTGCTGACCACATAGGTGCCATCTTCGTTGAACCAAACCATGCATTGGCCTGTTGAATAAATATCATTTATAACCTCATCTCCGTCAAAACCGATTTCAGAAATGGCACACCAACTTCCTACAAAATTAAATTGCGTGTCTGATGAACGTGTCAGTACATTTTCTTCTTTAGAAGGTGGTTTTACATTATTCTGTCCCTTTTCAAAATATGAGGTACTATTTTTGTGGGATGTTTGTGCAAGGCCTTGCAAAGACCCGAAAAGGAAAAATACCAATGCCGATAAAAAGATAGCTGATTTCATTGTCATTATAATTTTAATGTTTTATATGCTGTTTTGTTCCTTACTTCAAACTGGAGTATTCATTCTAAGAGTGTTTTGGGAAACGAAGGTATACATTTGTTTATTACAACTGAAATCTGTTCTATCCTTAATGTTGGATAAACAGTAAAAATGGAGACTAAGCTTGTGAAAATAAGGATTAAGTGTATATTCTTTGTTGGAAGATATAAAACGTTACTTGCGGGATATACAAATGGTTTCATTTAGATATGGTATAGTGTCATTTTGCTATCTTCTACTCGTCAAAGCTTTCTTTATCTATTTGTATGGATAAACAGTTTCTTGATTTCGTTTAGAATTATGGTGCAAATTGATATGCTAATCTGTGTTTAAAAATTGCTTTTCCTGTCTTTTTCTATGAAAAAAGTGAGGAAAAATAGTTAAAACGGGAAAAAGTACGTTGGCGTACACATAAAAAAACAGGCGAATGCCTTGCAGTTCACAAATAATGCGTAAATTTGCCGCAATTTGTAATGCACAGTTTGCAAAATGGCAGATATTATAAAACATCAAGGTATTGTGGAAAACATAAATGGTTCTCATGTGAAGGTGAGGATTGTCCAAACGTCAGCTTGTGCGGCATGTAGCGCTAAGGGACATTGCGCATCGGCTGATACCAAAGAAAAATTAATCGACGTGACCACCGGCGATGCATCTTCCTATCACCCCGGAGACCGGGTTATCGTCTTTGGAGAACTCTCCATGGGAATGATGGCAGTGTTGCTGGCTTTTGTAATACCTTTCTGTGTTCTGGTTATTTCCCTCTTTATATTCATGGCTATCTGGAATGACGAACTTCGCTCCGCGCTTTGTTCGTTGGTGCTCCTTATACCTTATTATTATATATTATGGCTGAATAAAACACGTATGGGAAAGAAATTCTCTTTCTCAATAAAGCCGATAGACTGACTATAATACATTAAAATGAATAATTAAATAAATAACTAATTTATGAATGTAATTCTGATTGCAGTGATTTCATTGGGAGCCATAGCGCTGGTTTCAGCCGCTATCTTGTATATCGCTTCCAAGAAATTTGCCGTGTATGAAGATCCGCGAATTGCACAGGTAGGAGAGGTGTTGCCTCAAGCAAATTGCGGTGGATGTGGTTATCCGGGTTGCAGCGGTTTTGCCGATGCTTGTGTAAAGGCAGGTTCGCTGGATGGCAAGTTCTGTCCGGTAGGCGGGCAACCTGTTATGACGCAAATTGCTGAAATCCTTGGTTTGGATGCTACCGCTGCTGAACCGATGGTTGCAGTGGTGAGATGTAACGGAACCTGCGCCAACCGTCCTCGTACCAATATGTACGATGGTGCAAAGAGTTGTGCTATTGCAGCTTCTCTTTATGGTGGCGAAACTGGTTGTAGTTTTGGATGTCTGGGTTGTGGCGACTGTGTAGAAGCCTGCCAGTTCGATGCTATCCACATGAATCCCGAAACAGGGCTTCCGGAAGTGGACGAAGCTAAGTGTACGGCTTGTGCGGCTTGCGTCAAGGCTTGCCCGAAGAACATTATCGAAATTCGTCCGCAAGGCAAGAAGTCACGTCGTATCTATGTGCAGTGTGTAAACAAAGACAAGGGCGGCATAGCACGCAAGGCTTGTACGGTTGCTTGTATCGGCTGTGGCAAATGTGTGAAAGTTTGTCCGTTCGAGGCCATTACGCTGGAGAACAATCTGGCTTATATCGACCCGATTAAATGTAAATCATGTCGTAAGTGCGAAGAGGCTTGTCCACAGAACACGATTATCGCACTCAATTTCCCGCCGCGCAAGCCGAAGGCAGAAGATGCCGCTCCGGTTGCTGCTCCCAAAGTAGCTCCTGCGGTGAAAGCTGAAACTCCTCAGGCAGAGGCATAATAATAGAAGTAAATAAACGACTAAAAATACAGAATTGTATGTTGAAGACATTTTCAATCGGTGGTGTTCATCCACACGAAAATAAACTTTCAGCACATCAGCCCATCATCAAGGCGGAAGTTCCTGCCAAAGCTGTGATTCTGCTGGGACAGCATATCGGTGCGCCTGCAAAACCAGTTGTGGCTAAAGGAGATGTGGTGAAAGTCGGCACAAAGATTGCCGAAGCCGGTGGTTTCGTATCCGCAGCCATTCACTCGTCTGTCAGCGGAAAGGTTGCTAAAATCGATACGGTTATCGATGCCAGCGGTTATCCGAAACCTGCTATCTTTATTGATGTAGACGGTGATGAATGGGAAGAAAGTATTGACCGCACTGAAACATTGGTGAAGGAATGTACCCTTACCTCAGAAGAAATTGTGAAAAAGATTGCCGATGCCGGTATCGTGGGCTTGGGTGGTGCATGTTTCCCTACTCAGGTGAAACTCTGTCCGCCGCCTGCATTCAAGGCTGAGTGTGTCATTATCAATGCCGTGGAGTGCGAACCTTATCTGACTGCCGACCACCAGCTGATGCTGGAGCACGCTGAAGAAATTATGGTGGGTGTATCCATCCTGATGAAGGCAGTAAAGGTGAATAAGGCATTTATCGGTATCGAAAATAATAAGCCTGATGCTATCCAGTTGATGACGAAAGTGGCATCCAGCTATGCAGGTATCGAGGTGGTAGCTTTGAAAGTGCAATATCCGCAAGGAGGTGAAAAGCAGCTGATCGATGCTATTACCAACCGTCAGGTGGGAAGTGGTGCACTGCCCATCTCTACGGGTGCAGTGGTACAGAATGTAGGTACTGCATTTGCTGTCTATCAGGCTGTACAGAAAAATAAGCCATTGTTTGAGCGTGTGATTACTGTGACCGGTAAATCAGTGGCAAAACCTTCCAACTTCCTGGCACGTATTGGTACGCCGATGAAGCAGTTGATTGATGCTTGCGGTGGCCTGCCCGAAGATACGGGTAAGATTATCGGCGGTGGTCCGATGATGGGTAAAGCACTGGTAAATACGGATGTGCCGACTGCCAAAGGTAGTTCCGGTATTCTGATTATGAATCAGAAGGAGGCTAAGCGTGGTGAAATTCAACCCTGTATCCGTTGTGCGAAGTGTGTGGGTGCTTGTCCGATGGGGTTGGAGCCTTATTTGCTGTCGGCACTTGCCGAACATGCGGAATTCGAGAGAATGGAGAAAGAAAGAATTATGGATTGTATCGAGTGCGGTTCTTGCCAGTTCACCTGTCCTGCCAGTCGTCCGTTGCTGGACTACTGCCGTCTGGGTAAAGGCAAAGTAGGAGCGATCATCCGTGCACGTCAAGCTAAAAAATAACGAAGTATGGAAAAAAAATTAGTAATATCACTTTCGCCCCACGTTCACAGTGGCGACAGCGTGAAGAAGAATATGTATGGCGTGCTCATTGCATTGATTCCTGCATTTCTCGTATCACTCTATTTCTTCGGACTGGGTGCACTGATTGTCACGGCTACTTCGGTGGCTGCCTGTTTGTTCTTCGAATGGGCTATCGGCAAATACCTGATGAAGAAAGAAACCACAACCATTTGCGACGGTTCTGCCGTGATTACAGGTGTGTTGCTGGCATTCAATTTACCTTCCAATCTGCCCATCTGGATTATTATTCTTGGCGCACTGTTTGCTATTGGCGTCGGCAAGATGTCTTTCGGTGGATTGGGTAACAACCCGTTTAATCCTGCATTGGCAGGCCGTGTGTTCCTGTTGCTCTCTTTCCCTGTGCAGATGACGAGTTGGCCGGTTGTAGGCCAGTTGACTTCCTACACGGATGCCACGACGGCAGCTACACCACTTAACCTGATGAAACAGATTGCCGGTGGAAATATAGAAGCTCTGAAAGACCTGCCTTCTTCTTTCGACTTGCTGATTGGTAACAATGGCGGTTGTCTTGGTGAAGTAAGTGCGTTGGCTTTGTTGCTGGGATTGGCTTATATGCTCTGGAAGAAAATCATCACCTGGCATATTCCTATTTCTATATTGGCTACGGTGTTCATATTCTCCGGCATTATGCATCTGGTAGATCCGGAACTTTATGTTTCTCCGGTGCTTCAGTTGCTTACCGGCGGTCTGATGCTGGGTGCCATCTTTATGGCTACAGACTATGTTACTTCTCCGATGAGCAAGAAGGGGATGTTGATTTATGGTGTTTGCATCGGTCTGCTGACGGTGATTATCCGTTTGTTCGGAGCTTATCCCGAAGGTATGTCATTCGCTATCCTGATTATGAACGCCTTCACTCCGCTGATTAATACATATTGTAAACCTAAACGCTTTGGGGAGGTAGCGAAGAAGAAATGAAAAAGTTAGAATCATCCTTGAAGAATATGTTGCTGGTACTCACGGGCGTTACTGCTATCTCCGTGGCATTGCTGGCATATGTAAATGAATTGACTAAAGAACCCATTGCGCAAGCCAATGCAAAGACATTGAGTGATGCAGTCAGTGCGGTGGTTCCCGGTTTTGATAACGACCCGATTGCAGACAAGAAGATGCAGATGGTGAATGATGTGGAATATGCCGTGTATCCTGCTACGAAAGGCGGAGAGTTTATCGGTGCTGCCGTGGAAGCCGGTGCAATGGCATTCGGTGGTGAGCTGAAAGTGCTGGTAGGCTTTGATGCGGAAGGAAACATTATAGATTATTCCCTGTTGTCGCATGTGGAAACTCCGGGATTGGGCTCTAAAGCTGCCGACTGGTTTAAAGAAGGCAATAAAGGAAGCATCAAAGGCATGAATCCGGGTAAGACTCCTTTGTCTGTGACTAAAGACGGTGGCCAGGTGGATGCCATTACGGCCTCTACTATTACTTCACGTGCTTTCCTGAATGCCGTGAATGCTGCTTATGCCGCTTATGCCGGTCAGAATGTATCTGATGCCGCTACGGGCGCCACACAAAAAGTTGTTGAACCTGCTGAAAACGCAGCCACTGAGGCTACGGACTCTATCAGCGCTAAATAAAGAAAGGAGTAGAAGATATGAATAATTTTAAAGTTATGATGAATGGGATCATTAAAGAGAATCCTATATTTGTGCTCCTGCTTGGTATGTGTCCCACGTTGGGTACGACCTCTTCCGCCATTAATGGTATGGGTATGGGCCTGGCCACCATGTTCGTGCTCATTTGTTCCAATGTGGTGATCTCTCTGATTAAGAATCTTATCCCCGATATGGTACGTATTCCGGCTTTCATCGTGGTAATCGCTTCTTTCGTGACGCTGTTGCAAATGGTTATGCAGGCTTTTGTTCCGGCATTGTATGCAACGTTGGGTCTGTTTATCCCCCTGATTGTAGTAAACTGTATCGTATTGGGGCGTGCCGAGGCTTTTGCTGCCAAGAATGGTCCGGTTGCTTCTTTGTTCGATGGTTTAGGCATGGGCCTTGGTTTCACCATTGCCTTGACGCTGCTGGGTGCTGTACGTGAGTTCCTGGGCACAGGTAAAATCTTCGACCTGACCATTCTTCCCGAAGAATACGGTATGCTGGTGTTTGTGCTTGCTCCAGGTGCTTTCATCGCATTGGGTTATCTGATTGCATTGATTAACAGCTTGAAAAAGAATTAATAATGAAAAATTAAAAATTAGAGATGAGAGTAGCAACTACTTTTAATTTTTAATTTTTAATTCTTAATTTTGAAAAGTATGGAATATATATTAATATTTATCTCGGCAATCTTTGTCAACAACATCGTGTTGTCGCAGTTCCTGGGTATCTGTCCGTTCCTCGGTGTATCCAAGAAAGTGGAAACAGCGTTGGGTATGTCGGCTGCTGTGGCATTCGTGCTCACTATCGCCACTATCGTAACGTTCCTTATTCAGAAATTTGTGCTCGATGCTTTCGATTTAGGCTACTTGCAGACTATCACCTTCATTCTAGTGATTGCTGCATTGGTTCAGATGGTGGAAATCATTCTGAAAAAAGTATCACCTTCCCTGTATCAGGCTTTGGGCGTTTTCTTACCTTTGATTACAACTAACTGCTGTATTCTGGGTGTGACTATTCTCGTTATCCAAAAAGATTATGATCTGCTGACCGGTGTGGTTTATGCATTCTCTACTGCTATTGGGTTTGGTCTGGCACTGACTCTTTTTGCCGGTTTGCGCGAGCAGATGAGTTTGGTGAATATCCCTAAAGGAATGAAAGGAACTCCGATTGCTTTAATCACGGCAGGCCTTCTGGCTATGGCTTTCATGGGCTTTTCCGGTGTGGTGAAAATCTGAAAAATAGAACATTCAATGTGGGTGAGGGGTAGAAGAAATTCTACCCCTTTCTTTTTTAAACTAAAAAAAACACACTTTTTTCTTTTTATCTAAATAAATTTCCTTAAATTTGCCCCCACAAACAATGATAACCTAATAAGAATAAATCACTGATGAAAGAAAAAATTTTAGTTACAGGTGGAACCGGTTATATTGGTTCACATACTGTAGTTGAGCTTCAAAACGCAGGTTATGAAGTAGTGATAATAGATAATTTGTCAAACTCCAGCGCCGATGTCGTTGATAACATCGAAAAAGTATCGGGTATTCGCCCAGCATTCGAAAAATTGGATTGCTTGGATTTCGCCGGTCTTGACGCTGTGTTTACTAAATATAAAGGCATTAAAGCTATCATCCACTTTGCAGCCAGTAAGGCTGTAGGCGAGTCGGTTCAGAAACCGTTGCTTTATTATCGCAACAATCTGGTTTCATTGATTAACCTTCTCGAACTGATGCCGAAGCACGGAGTGGAAGGTATTGTGTTCTCATCTTCTTGTACAGTTTACGGTCAGCCGGACGAATTGCCGGTAACGGAGAATGCCCCGATTAAGAAAGCGGAATCTCCTTACGGTAATACGAAGCAGATCAATGAAGAAATTGTTCGCGATACTGTGGCTTCAGGTGCTCCTATCAATGCAATTTTGCTGCGCTATTTCAATCCGATTGGTGCGCATCCTACAGCATTGCTTGGTGAGTTGCCCAATGGCGTGCCTCAAAACTTGATACCTTATCTGACCCAGACCGCTATCGGTATCCGTGAGAAACTGAGCGTGTTCGGTGATGATTATGATACGCCCGACGGCTCTTGCATACGCGACTTCATTAATGTAGTCGATTTGGCAAAAGCACATGTGATCGCTATCCGCCGCATCTTGGAAAAGAAGCAGAAAGAAACAGTGGAAGTGTTCAACATCGGAACGGGACGCGGTCTTTCAGTATTGGAATTAATCAATGCTTTCGAAAAGGCAACCGGAGTGAAGCTGAATTATCAGATTGTCGGTCGTCGTGCAGGAGATATTGAAAAGGTATGGGCCGATCCAAAATTCGCAAATGAAGAGTTGGGTTGGACGGCTGTTGAAACCATCGAAGATACGTTGCTCTCTGCTTGGAACTGGCAATTGAAGCTTCGCGAAAGAGGGATTCAATAAGCAAAAAAGAGATTTTTGTTTTTATTAACAAATAGGTCATGAACAAATGCTTCCCCGCATTTGTTTATAAATTGCAAATCAGCCTGACGCTGTTTATGTATATGTGAATATCCGTAACTAGTACTTATGCCTCCCCGGCATAGACAGGTAAGATTGCATAGTAGTTTTGTCGTGTTTTAT
>OGIE01000659.1_pt1 | contig 51099 bp, 27 predicted proteins | sample 1571581 | NCBI WGS metagenome assembly OGIE01 (sample SAMEA2582021, study PRJEB24529) | metagenome | biome: Human gut stool | place: China | collected 2011 | reverse complement strand
TTATCATTTGCCTCATTACTAATCACTAAACGCTAATCACTAATCACTTTTGTTCCTTTCTGCACAAACATGAACTAAATAAAAAAATCGGCAAACTATTTTATTGACCTTACCCACAAAGACGACAGTATTTATATCAAAATAGAAAAGGAATTACGCGAGGTTTGCACTACTTTTGTGGCAAATTAATTAGATATTTAATAACCATGAGAAAGAGAATCTTTACAGTATTACTGTTATTGTGCGGTCTTTCTGCTGTGGCAGAGGCACAAGATGCAGAAAAGAGTTTTACAGTGGAAGTAAGCAACGCCTGGAACAAGGCGAAAGCTGACGAACCGGTAGTAATCAAACTCAGCGAAATCAATCCCCAATTCCGCGTACGCTCGGCAGTTGTCATGAATGACAACGAGGAAATCCCCTCGCAACTGGACGACCTGGACGGTGACCGCCGCCCCGACGAACTGGCATTTGTCATCGACCTGCCCGCCAAAAGCAAAAAGACGCTGACCGTCACCCTGTCTTCCGCCAAAAGTGACAAAACGTATCCCGCCCGCGTATATGCGGAAATGCTCGTCAGCGACAAAAGAGGTAAGCATGTGCCTGTGCAGTCCGTAACCATTCCGGGCACCAGCAATATATACAACCAGATGCATCACCACGGCCCGGCTTTCGAGTCCGAGTTGGTGGCTTACCGTCTGTACTTCGACCATAAACAGACCGTTGATATCTACGGCAAATTCAATAAAGGCTTTGAGGTGAAAGAATCACAATTCTATCCGACTGACGAACAACTGGCACGCGGCTTCGGAGATGATGTCCTTCTGGTAGGCGGCAGTTGCGGCCTAGGTGCGCTGAAAGGCTGGGACGGCAAGAAAGCAACCCACATCACTCCCGTTGCCACACTCACCGAACGCATCATTGCCTACGGCCCGGTGCGCACCATCTCGGAAATAGAAGTGGCCGACTGGCAATATCAGGGATCGGAACTGAACATGACCAACCGTTACACCCTCTACGGCGGACACCGCGACGTACTCGTGGAAACTTTCTTTGCAGAACCGCTGAAGGATGAAATCTTCTGTACCGGCGTCATAGACATCAAAGGTTCCGTCTCTTACTCCGACCACAAAGGCCTGATAGGCTGCTGGGGAACGGATTGGCCAGTGAACGACACAGTGAAGTACGCCAAAGAAACCGTAGGACTGGGTACGTACATTCCACAGAAATATGTAAAAGATGAAGTGAAGGACAAAGCCAACTATCTGTACACCATTGGTGCCAAAGGCAGCAAATACTTCACCCACAATATCACATTCACTTCCATGAAAGAAACTTTCGGATACAAGACGCCCGAAGCGTGGTTTGCCTATATCCGCGAGTGGAAGGAGGAGCTGGAACATCCGGCAATGGTAAAAGTGATAAGGTGATAGAGTGGTGTATGTTTTAATTCGTAATAAATAACCAATCACTAATAATTAATAACTAATCACTAAAGAACGTATCATGAAAGCAAGAAAGACCCTGGTGAGTCTATGTCTGTTGCTCGCCCTACCACTGGCGGCACAGCAGAAGAACTATGTTTCCGAGGTATGGGTAGCCGACCAAGGAAACGGTAAGTACAAGAATCCGGTGCTCTATGCAGATTATTCCGACCCGGACGCCTGCCGTGTAGGAGACGACTACTACATGACATCCTCCAGTTTCAATTGTCTGCCCGGACTCCAGATACTCCATTCCAAAGACCTTGTGAACTGGACTATCATTGGTGCTGCCGTACCTTACGCACTCTCCCCCATCGAAACTCCCGAACGTCCCGAACACGGCAACCGTGTATGGGCGCCCGCCATCCGTCATCACAACGGTGAGTTTTATATCTTCTGGGGAGACCCCGACCAGGGTGCTTTCATGGTGAAAGCCAAAGATCCGAAAGGTCCGTGGACCGAACCCGTATTGGTGAAACCGGGCAAAGGCATCATCGACACCTGCCCGCTTTGGGATGACGACGGTAAAGTGTATATGGTTCATGCCTATGCAGGCAGCCGCGCCGAACTGAAAAGCGTCATCACTATCTGCGAACTGAATGCCGAAGCTACCAAGGCCATCACTCCGTCACGCATCATCTTCGACGGTCATGAGGCGCACCAGACTTGCGAAGGTCCGAAGTTCTACAAACGCAACGGTTACTATTACATCTTCCATCCGGCAGGTGGCGTTCCCACGGGTTGGCAGGTAGTGCTCCGTTCCAAGAACGTATACGGCCCCTATGAATGGAAAACAGTGCTTGCACAAGGTGATAGCCCCGTGAATGGCCCCCATCAGGGTGCATGGGTGGACACTCCAACCGGCGAAGACTGGTTCTTCCACTTCCAGGATGTAGGCGCTTACGGTCGCCTGGTGCATCTGCAACCCATGAAATGGGTGAACGACTGGCCCGTTATCGGCATCGACAAAGACGGTGACGGTTGCGGCGAACCCGTGATGACTTACAAGAAACCGAACGTAGGCAAGACTTATCCCATCTGCACTCCGCAGGAAAGTGATGAATTCGACGGCTATACTCTGTCTCCGCAGTGGCAATGGCACGCTAATATCAACGAGAAATGGGCCTATTACGCAGGCGACCAAAGCATTGTACGCCTGTACTCTTATCCGGTTGTGAAAGAGTATAAGAACCTTTTCGACGTTGCCAACCTGTTGTTGCAGAAAGCGCCGGCTCCCAACTTCACCGCTACGATGAAGCTGACCTTCAAGCCGACAGAGAAATATAAAGGCGAACGTACCGGACTGGTAGTGATGGGTATGGACTACGCCGGACTGATTCTGGAAAATACGGATAAAGGACTCGTTCTTTCTCAAGTATCCTGCCCGAAAGCCGACAAAGGCACTTCGGAAGAAGTGAACGGTACGGTTGCCCTGACGGACAACACCATCTACCTGAAAGTAAAGTTCGCCAGCGACGGAAAAAAAATCTCCAAAAGCGAAGGCGGACATGACCTATTAGTAATGTGCAATTTCAGTTACAGCCTTGATGGGAAGAAATATCAGCCGCTTGGCAAGCCTTTCCAAGCCAAAGAAGGCAAATGGATTGGCGTAAAGGTAGGTACATTCTGCACACGTCCCGCCATCACGACCAATGACGGTGGATGGGCGGATGTTGACTGGTTCCGCATCACCAAGAAATAAAAATAGCGCTTTAGCTATCATCATTCATTCCTCCTTACTGGGACTTTGCTCTCAGTAAGGAGGAATTTCAATTTGCATATACATCTAAATATCAACGCATTGCATTTACCAACAATTTACCGCAGGATGTAAAAGCATTTACCGCCGCATGTAACAACCTTTACCTCCTATTGTAACGCTCTTTACCTCGGCATGTAACGACCTTTACCTCGGTATGTAAATGAAGTTACCATTGGGGATAAAAAGAGTTCCCCCATAAAGTAACGGAAGTTATGCTGCAAGGTAACGGAAATTTCCCCACAGAGTTGTCTTCTTTTGATCTGCATCAACATATTGTTTGAACGGAATGCGCTATATTTGTGTTCTCTAATAAAAAAAACCTAAAGAAGTATGAAGAAATTGGTTATATTCGATTTAGACGGAACCCTACTGAACACTATTGCCGACCTGGCACAAAGTACCAACCACGCATTATCTGCGTTAGGTTATCCCACCCACGAAGAAAAAGAGTATAATTTCATGGTTGGCAACGGCATCAACAAGCTGTTTGAGCGTGCTTTGCCCGAAGAAAGCAGAACGGAAGAAAATGTATTGCGCGTGCGTAAAGAGTTCGTGCCTTATTACGACCAGCATAATGCCGACAAAAGCAGCCCATACCCCGGCATTACAGAACTTCTGGACGAACTACAGGCCGAAGGTCTGCAACTGGCCGTCGCTTCCAATAAATATCAAGCTGCCACTGAGAAACTGATAGCCCACTATTTCCCAAATATCTGCTTCACGGCCGTCTTCGGACAACGGGAAGGGGTGAATGTGAAGCCCGATCCCACTGTTGTACATGATATTCTAAAGATAGCACAAACTGCCAAAGAAGATGTACTCTATGTGGGAGACTCCGGCGTAGACATGCAAACAGCTAACAATGCCGAAGTGACATCTTGCGGTGTAACCTGGGGATTTCGTCCACGCACGGAATTGGAAACATTCCATCCGGATTACATAGTGGATAAGGCTGAAGAAATAACAGCAATAGCTTTCAAGTAAAAAAGAAAAATGCACTGCAATGTGACATAACTCCATTTTTACTCCTTTTTAGCCAGATATTCCCCCTGAAAGTGCCATAAACTGCCTAACCTTGCAATCGAAATACCAAAAAATGAAAAACAATGATGAAGAAATGGTTATTAGTATGTTTTGCCGTAGCCTGCATAGGAAATAACGTGCAGGCACAGCAAGCAGATGAAACACTTAAATTATGGTATGACACCCCCGCCACACAATGGGTGGAAGCTCTGCCACTAGGTAACGGACGTATTGGTGCCATGGTTTTCGGTGACCCCGTGCACGAACAGTTCCAGTTGAACGAAGAAACCGTATGGGGCGGTTCTCCTCACAACAATACCAATCCTAAAGCCAAAGAGGCTCTGCCACTCATCCGCCAACTTATCTTCGAAGGTAAGAATGCGGAAGCACAGGCTCTTTGCGGCCCCGCCATTTGCTCGCAATCGGCCAACGGAATGCCTTATCAGACCGTAGGAACGCTGCATCTCGACTTCGATGGAATCAGTAACTATACTGATTATTACCGTGACCTGGATATTGAAAAAGCTATCAGCACCACCCGCTTCACTGCCAACGGAGTGACTTATACCCGGGAGGCCTATACTTCTTTCCCCGACCAAGTACTCGTTATCCGTCTGACAGCCTCACAAAAGAAGAGCATCTCATTCACCGCCAAATATACTACTCCTTACAAAGAGAACATAGTGCGTTGCATCTCTCCCCGAAAAGAGTTGCAACTCAATGGGAAAGCTAACGATCACGAAGGCATCGAAGGCAAAGTTGAATTCACCACCCTCACCCGTATAGAGAATAGCGGCGGAAACTTGGAAGTATTATCGGACAGCACCCTACAAGTGAAAAATGCCAATAGCGTCACTCTATACGTTTCCATAGGCACCAACTTTGTGAACTACAAAGACGTCTCCGGCAATGCCCAGACTACAGCACAAAAGTATCTGGCAAACGTAAACAAGAACTATACAAAAAGTAAAGCAACCCATACCAGCACCTATCAAAAGTTCTTCAACCGCGTATCACTGGACTTGGGACGCAATGCCCAAGCCGATAAACCGACTGACGTACGCGTCAAAGAATTCAGTTCCAGCTTCGACCCGCAAATGGCGGCCCTGTACTTCCAGTTCGGACGCTACCTACTGATATGCAGTTCGCAACCCGACGGACAAGCGGCCAACCTGCAAGGTATCTGGAACTATCAGCTCCGTGCCCCGTGGGATGGCAAATACACCACCGACATCAATGTAGAAATGAACTACTGGCCTGCCGAAAGTACTTCCCTGCCCGAAATGCACGAACCATTCCTGCAATTAGTGAAAGAAGTAGCTATACAGGGACGTAAAAGCGCCGCTATGTACGGCTGCCGTGGCTGGACGCTGCACCATAATACGGACATCTGGCGCAGCACTGGTGCTGTAGACGGTCCCGGTTATGGCATCTGGCCCACCTGCAACGCCTGGTTCTGTCAACATTTGTGGGACCGCTATCTCTTCTCCGGCGATAAGAACTATCTTGCCGAAGTATATCCTCTGATGCGTAGCGCCTGTGAATTCTACCTCGATTTTCTGGTACGTGAACCTGAAAATAACTGGCTGGTAGTAGCTCCCTCCTACTCTCCGGAGAACAGACCGGTTGTTAATGGAAAGCGGGACTTCGTAGTCGTTGCAGGAGCCACAATGGATAACCAAATGGTATACGATTTATTCTACAATACCATCGCTGCCGCCCAGTTAATGAACGAAAACACTACATTTACCGATAGTCTGCAAACGGTAGTTAATCATCTAGCCCCCATGCAAGTAGGTCGTTGGGGACAATTACAGGAGTGGATGCACGACTGGGATAATCCCAAAGACCGCCATCGCCACGTTTCCCACCTCTGGGGCTTATATCCCGGACGTCAGATCAGTGCATACAACTCTCCGATTTTGTTTGAAGCCGCCAAGAAGTCGTTAATCGGTCGTGGTGACCACTCCACCGGTTGGTCGATGGGTTGGAAAGTCTGCCTGTGGGCACGCCTGCTGGACGGCAATCATGCTTATCAACTGATTACCGAACAACTTCACCCCACTACTGATGAAAAGGGACAAAACGGAGGCACTTATCCGAATCTGTTCGATGCCCACCCGCCTTTTCAGATTGACGGTAACTTTGGTTGTGCTGCCGGTATTGCCGAGATGCTTATTCAGAGTCACGATGGTGCTGTCCATCTTCTTCCGGCATTGCCTGAAGTATGGAAACAGGGAACACTAAAAGGTATCCGTTGCCGCGGAGGATTTACGGTTAAAGAAATGACATGGGCAAATGGCGAATTACAAACAGCCATAATCACTTCTAATATTGGCGGTACACTCCGCATCCGGAGTCTGACTCCCCTGTATTTGAATGGGGAAAAATTGAGCCCGACCTCACAGGAGATATCCGATAACCCGCTTCTGCAATCGCAGAGTATCCGTAAGCCATTGGTTGCAGCCAACGCTCCGGTTTGCGTGCCAGAATATGCACAGACTTACGTGTATGACATTGATACGAATGTAGGAAATGAATACATTCTGACAGCAAAAGATCAATAGGAATAAATAGTAATCAAAACTATAGAGATACTGACAGAAATCAATGACCAATATGTTAAAATGTCAAGAGGGGAACAATAAATTCCCCTCTTTTCTGTTATATAACATCATTTAGGCAATCCGCAAAAGCATAATAGACAGTAAATAACAAAAAATACCACCCTAAAAACAGATATTACACATTTATCTTTTCACATCCCTATACATTTGCAACAATGAATTAACAGTGTGCCCGAACACACTAACGAAAAAAATCATACTTAATTAATAACATGCAAAGAATGTCTAACAAGATGAAAAACATGCGCGCCGCACTACTATTCTTTTTAGTAGCCGTGATATCGCTTAGCGTATCAGCGCAAAATGTAACCGTAACAGGTACTGTGACGGACAAAACGGGAGAAACCGTTATCGGTGCTTCCGTAGTACAGAAAGGGAATACTGGTAACGGTACTATTACCGACATTGATGGTAATTTCTCCCTTAGTGTTCCCGCAAATTCCACATTGGTATTCTCTTATGTGGGAATGACTCCTCAGGAAATAGCCTTGAAAGGCAAAACTTCAGTCAACGTAGTAATGGAAGATGATGCACAAGCTTTGGAAGAAGTTGTGGTTATCGGTTATGGTACGGCAAAGAAGAAGGATTTGACTGGTGCAGTAAGCACAGTGAAAGGTGCAGAATTAGCCAAAGTACCTGTTACCAACGTAGCAGAAGCATTGACCGGCAAACTGGCAGGTGTACAAATTACAACGGCCGACGGTTCACCGGATGCCGAAATGCTTATCAAAGTACGTGGTGGTGGTTCTATCACAGGTGACAGCTCTCCTCTTTATATTGTTGATGGTTTCCCCGTATCAAGCATGGGTGACATTTCTCCATCAGACATTGAAGACATTACAGTATTGAAGGATGCAGCTTCTACTGCAATTTATGGTGCACAAGGTGCCAATGGTGTTATTTTGATTACCACCAAAAGTGCCAAGGGAGGAAAAACTGTTGTTAGCTACAATGGCTATATACAAGGGAAAAGTATTAGTAAGAAACTAGATACAATGAGTCCATACCAATTCGTAATGTACAATTATGAAAGACAGGCGCTCAGAGGTACTACTGCTATCAATGGCTTTGAAAAAAATTATGGAGCTTATGGTGACTTAGAATTATATAAATATCAGGAAGGTCACGATTGGCAAGAAGAAATGTTCGGTAACAACGAACTTTCTCAATCACATAACATCAATATTACAGGTGGTAGTGATAAAACCAAATTCACATTGAGCGGTACTTATGCTAATGACAAAAGTTTAATGGAGGGTAACGGTTACAGACGTTATAACTTGAATTTTAAATTGAGACACGAGTTATACAAAAATCTTAATTTAGACTTTGGTGCACGCGTAGCCGATACAGAAACGCAAGGTATAGGAACTGGCGGTGGCACTTATAAAATACGTTCTTATGATGCTATCATGAAAGCTCCGGTTTTCGGTTTGTATGACCAGATTGATATTGACCCGTCTACACTCCCCGAAGATGAATATGAAGAGTATGTCAATGCGACACGTACATTAAAGGATCAGGTTAACGATTATTGGAGAAGAAAGAATGAACGCCGCTATAATTTTAATGCTGCAATCAACTGGGATATAACTAAGAACTTTGCTTATCGTGCTGAAGGTGGATACGACTATACATTCTTCCAACAGAAAGATTGGTTTGGACCCAAAAGTAACAAAGCGGTTCAAGACGGTGGAAGTTTACCTATGGGTGAATGGCAGAAGAAAGACTCCTGGAAACTGCGTGCCGCACATACTTTGACTTGGAAACAGAATTTCAACAAGATTCATGATGTAAACATCATGGTAGGTCAGGAATATGTAGCTTCCAACAGTGAAACTAATAATATGATCGGTAAGTATTTCCAAAAAGATATCCAACCAGAGAAGATGTTTGCCAGCATGGCCAACAACTCCAAAGGTACAGGTGCACAAACTATATCTTCCACTCTGGGACAGGAAGACAGAACCATATCTTTCTTCGGACGTGCTAACTATAGTTTACTCGATCGTTATTTATTGACTGCAACACTTCGCGCCGATGGCTCTTCCAAATTTGCCAGAGGAAACCGCTGGGGATATTTCCCTGCAGCAGCCGTAGCATGGCGTATTCTTGAAGAACCGTTCATGGAAAGTACCAAGGAGTTTATGTCCAACTTGAAACTCCGTTTCTCTTATGGTACGGCTGGTAACAATCGCATCGGAAACGCTATGTTCGAAACGACCTACAAAGCTTATTCAAGTGGCAAATATTATGGTGCCGGTAATGAGCAGAACCCTCATTATACATTGAATAATTCACAACTTGCCAACCCTGACCTGAAGTGGGAAACAACCATTACACGTAATGCTGGTTTAGACTTCGGTTTCTTCAACGAACGACTCTCTGGTAGCATTGACTACTATTGGAATACAGTGAAGGACTTGCTGATTGAGATACCTATTACCTCTATCGGCTACACTTCTATGCAGCAGAACATTGGTCAGACTTCTAACCGTGGTATTGAATTGACTTTAAACGCAGCTATTCTTCAAAAAAAGGATTACTCTTTGAATTTTAATTTCAATATCGGCTTCAACAAGAACAAAGTCGATAAACTATCTGATGGTGTAAATTCCATGGCCTTTAACTCTGGTGCATTTTCCACTGATATGCGTGGCCAAGATGATTATCGTGTGATTGTAGGTCAACCATTAGGTTTGGTCTGGGGATTTGTATACGATGGCATTTACGGAGTTGATGACTTTGAAACTTATGTAGATGCTAATGGAAAAACCCAGTTTCAGTTCGACAAGTCAGGTAACTATATCCTGAAAGAAGGCAAGGTGGACAATTCATATACAACAAGTGGTTCTTACGGTGGTTTGCGTCCCGGCGCCATGAAATTAAAAGACTTAGATGGCGACGGTAGCATCTCAGAAGACAAAGACCGTACTATTATCGGTAAAACCCAACCAAAGTTTACAGGTGGTTTTGGTCTAAACGCTACCTACAAATGGTTCGATATCTCTGCCAATTTTAACTTTGTTGTAGGTAACGATGTATACAATATGGATAAAATGGTATCTTCTCAATCCTATCGTAACTCTTATGCCAGCCTACGTGCTGACATGACTCCGGTAACATTGGGTGGAAAAGCATGGACATATCTAGATCATGCAACAGGAGCAATCATCACCGACTATGAAACTTTGAAAGCAATGAATGCCAATGCAACATACTGGTCCGGTGCAACTATGTCAGACAATAACCCCGTCCCCACATCATGGGCGATTGAAGATGGATCATTCCTGCGTTTGCAAAACCTGACAGTAGGTTTCACTATGCCGAAAACTTGGACTAAAAAGTTTGCATGTGAGCAACTCCGTTTATATTGTACTCTGAACAATGTATTCTGTCTAAGCGGTTACGACGGCTACGACCCGGAAGTAAACTCTGCCATCCGTAACAGCAAAACAAGTGGTTTGACTCCAGGTGCCGACTATTCAGCTTATCCTAAATCTTTCTCCTGGACAGCCGGTGTCAATATTACATTCTAACCCCAAAAAGAAAATAACATGAAAAAGAAATTTTTATATATAGCAACCTTGATTTGCGGATTAGCTTTCACCACCTCTTGTGAGGATATGTTGGATACCGAATCCCTTTCAACCGATAATCTGGAATATCTCTGTTCCAACCCGACAGATACCCGCAAAATGATAGCACACGTTTATTCTTTCTTTTGCGAGGATACCTATACTTCCCGTATGAGTACTAACTGGATGCAAAACACAGACGTGGAAATTGGTTTTATAACAAAGGCCCAAGTAGCCGTTGCCGACCGACGTAGCGTATGGGGATTAGATATGAAACAATTCTCAGACATAAAAAACTGCTGGGACAATAGTTTAAAAGCTATTGACTTTGCTAACCAGTGTATTGAAGGTATTGAAAATAGTGCTATGTATCTGGAAGGAAATAAAGATATGAAGCAGCTTCATGGAGAGGCTTACTGTTTACGTGCATACTGGTATTGGCTAATGTGCAATTTCTGGGCAGACGTTCCGCTTGCAACGACTCCAACCACGAAGGATGACATGCACAATGATCCACGTACGGATAAAAATATTATCTATTCTCACTGCATTCAAGATTTGATCAATGTAGAAGAAGAAATGTTATGGAGCGATGATATGACTGTGGAATATATGAACCGTGAGTTTGCACTCGGATTCATCGTTAAATTGGCAATGTTCCGCGCAGGATATTCTATGCAAGCTGATGGAACAATGGCACGTTGCATGCAGACAGGAGAAGGATATACAGTTAATTACATTGATGAAAATGGTACGGAGCAAATAGCATCTTCTGCCGACGATTACTACAAAGTAGCCAAAGCATATGCACTCAAATTAATCAGATTGAAAGATCGTTCTTTGGAAACGAATTTCAAGAAAATTTTCGATAATGAGATTAATGGCTGCAATCCTTCCAATGGTGATGTATTATTCGAAATGGGGTATGTGCCCAACTCTGGAGGTGATATAGGTTGGTGTCATGGTTTAAGTGTAGTAGCAAGTTCAAGAGGTGCAGGTACAAGTTATACTAACCTGACTCCGTATTATGCTTGTTCTTTCGACAAACAAGATCAACGCTTAGGGGCAACTTGCGTTAACTATCGCTGGCTAAATGATAATAAACAAGGTTCATGTGACGTATGGGGTATCCAACCAGCCAAATGGTGCCGCATGGATATGAGTAATACTACAGTAAAAGACAAAGGAACGGGTATCAACTGGCCTATCTTGCGTTATGCAGACGTATTATTGTTGTTAGCTGAAGCTGATAATGAAATCAATAACGGACCTACTCAGACATCCAAAGAAATGTTACAACGAGTACGCGAACGCGCATTCATCAAGGCGGAAAACAAAGATAAGATGGTTACCACCTATATCAATAACCTAAATAACTACAATGATTTCAAAGCAGCCATCATTAAAGAAAGAGCTTGGGAATTTGGTGGTGAAAATATCCGTAAGTTCGATTTAGTTCGCTGGAACTATTATAGCAATGCTATTGTAAATACAATCGACTGGATGCGCGATGTTGCAATCAATTATCAGCAATTGGATGAAATTAATGGAGAACTCATCTATAACAAAAATAAAGAAATTGAGGATATGGGTGTAGCTCCCCGCTTATACTACAATTATGAAAATGGAGCTCTCAAATTTGAGAATGACTATTTCACCTATCGTGACAGAGGCACCAGCCCATACAATACAGCCGAAACGCTGAAGGATGATGATATCAAAAATGCTAATGCAACATTCGACGGACTGAAATACGTGAGCTTCATAGAAAGTCTGATCAGCGTCAGCAACAAAAATCCGGAAACGAACCAACTTTATGGTACGGATGCAGATGGTAATGAAATTAAAAAAGGTATCATACAAGAAAGAGTATTATATTCATGGCATGGTCTGACTGATGGTGCATTGATTACCGGAACAGAAGATATCAGTGCTTTGAGAAATAAAGTAACTCCTTATGTATTTCCTATTCCGACAGACCGTGTTGTATCTTCTAATGGCGTTTTGTCAAACGATGGTTATGCTATTCGTAACAAATAAAAATTAAAAGAATATGAAAATCAAAAAATATATTGCAATGATGTTTCTTGCCCTAACAGCAAGTTACACCTTTACCGCATGTGACGATGATGATACTCTGGGGGAAGCACCCCGTTTATTCCGTCCTGTAGCTTCTCTGGAATCACAGAGCAATACAATCGTAGTGACCTGGGAAAACATTAAAGGTGCTACCAATTATGATTTGGACTTATACCGCGTAACTGGTACTGATAAAACAACCGGTGAAAGCATTTATGAATTCTATACAAAGGCTTCTTGTGAAAGTTCTCCTTACACTTTTGAAGATTTGAACTGGGACGAAAAGTATATGGTCAAAATAAAATGTAATTCTGCAAACAAAGAATCAGAAGAATACAAAACAAGTGAAGCCAGCGTCAACTATATCTCTAAGATCACATCAAGTAAGAGTATTGACAACGCTACACGTATTAGCTGGGATGAAGGTGGCACAACTATTAAAGTAATTAAGGTTGTCACAGATGAAGAAGGGGTAGAACCTCGCTTGGTGCCAGTGAGTGAAAGCCAATATGAAGAAGGATATGTTGACATTTACGATTTAACTCCTGCAACTCAATACACATTCTACGCCTACAGCGATAAGGAAGTGCTAAACAATAGTACTTACGCTGGCAAAATCAGTGGTAAAACATCCACTGCAGCCAACTTCGACGAATTGTTTGGTGAGGGAAATTGGATTGATTTGCGTAATCATTCTGACGAAGAGGCAGAAAGTATCTTGAGTGATAGTGAATTCTGGAAACAGACTACAGAAAATATGGGAATTATCCTCAAAGGTAACTTTGATTATAAAATGAATGGAGCTTCATTTGATAAGTCAATCACATTTATGACTGGTCCTACCCTTGGTTCCAATGCTCGTATAGTTCTTCAAAGCGCAATAGGTATCGGAAAAGGGGTAACTATTGATAAAATTCAATTTATGAATGTTGATATATACAGTAAGTCTGCTATTGAAATAAAAGATGGAAAAACATTTGTTGAATATAATACAGCCAAAGGATTTGGAGGTATGCAAATTATCAACGTCAACGGTACAGGTTCCACAGTAAATAAGTTACTTTTCCAAGGTTGCCGTCTCGAAGGTTACCGAGGCGTTGTACGTGGGCAAGCTGACTCCGACAACTTCATAAATGTGACTTTTGACGGATGTACTATTAATGGTATCGGTGATCAAGGTGTAGTTACAAGCAACAACAAAAAAGGTGATTGGAGAACTGTGACTTTCAATGATTGCACTATCACCAATATTGTCATGTTATGTGATTTCCGTTCCAGTGCAGGCGAATTGACCCTCGACATCACAAATTGTACATTCTGTTATGCACCAATAGAAACAACTGCAAATGCTAATACTCCATTGTTCCGTCTTAGCAAGAATGCTGTTAAAATGAATATTAGCAAAACTTTGTTTGGTCCGTCTATGGCCACTGTAAAGAGTGAGGGAAATGATGTTACAACCTATACAGCTGGTGAAAAAGGCTCTATCTTTACAGATGCTAGTGCAGCACAGATTAATGTAAGCCAGAGTTTCAAGACAAACTTTGAATGGACTTCTATTAATGACAAAACTTATCCTATCGATGGTCTGCTAGAGTTAAAATTTGACGAGAAAGCTTTGTGGCAAGCTCCTGACAAAGGTGACTACAAAGTTGTAGGAGCTATTGAAAGCGGCATAGGCGCTTCTAAATGGCAATAATATATTTATAGCTTAATAATAAAGAAAGAGGGAAATGTCGACATTTCCCTCTTTCTTTATTATTTTCTAGTTATATTCGAAACCAAAAACAGAAATATGAAAAAATTCTTATTATATATTTACTTCATCAGTATATGTTTCCAAGCATTTGCACAGTCATCCTCCCTTCCTTGGAGCAACGGTCCCTTGCAAGTATCTACCAACTCCCGCTATCTCCAACATTCCAATGGCACTCCCTTCTTCTGGCTCGGCGATACCGGTTGGTTACTTCCCGAAAGGCTGAACCGGGATGAAGCTGAATATTATCTGGAACAGTGTAAACAAGCCGGTTTTAATGTCGTACAAGTACAAACCATCAATGGTGTACCCGCCATGAACTTCTACGGTCAATCATCTATGCCGGATGGATTTGATTTCTCAAATATCAACCGTCCCGGCATATACGGCTATTGGGATCACATGGACTTCATCATTGATGCCGCCGCCCGCAGAGGAATTTACGTTGGCATGGTCTGCATTTGGGGTGGACTGGTAAAAAATGGCAAGATGAATGTGGAAGAAGCCAGATCCTATGGCACTTTCCTCGCCAACCGTTATAAAGACCGTCCCAATATCATCTGGATAATTGGTGGAGATACCTATGGAAACATTAAAACCGAAGTTTGGAATATGCTCGCTACTACCATAAAGTCCATTGATAAAAACCACCTCATGACATTCCATCCCTTCGGCAGAACTCTTTCAACCGAATGGTTCAATGATGCTTCCTGGTTAGAATTTAACATGTTTCAAAGTGGACATCGGCGCTATGGGCAAAGCAAAGATGACAAAAACAGTCTGCTGCCACAGGGTACGGAAGAAGACAATTGGCGGTATGTGGAACATAGCCTTGCTAAAAGCCCATTACGTCCTGTCATTGACGGTGAACCCTCTTATGAAGCCATTCCGCAAGGGCTTCACAATCCCAAAGAAGGCTTCTGGACAGACAAGGATGTACGCAGATACGCTTACTGGTCAGTCTTTGCCGGTGCATTCGGACATACCTACGGTCACAATTCCATCATGCAATTTTTAAAACCGGGAGTAAATCCTGCCTACGGGGCAACCAAGCTATGGTATGATGCATTGAAAGACCCGGGATTCAACCAAATGAAACATCTGAAAAGATTGCTACTCGCTTTCCCGTTCTATGAACGCATACCTGACCAAAGCTGCATCATTGGTGAGAATGGCATAAAGTATGAACGACTCATCGCTACACGAGGAAATGACTACATATTAGTGTACAGCTACACAGGACGTTCCATGCAAATCGACCTCAGCAAAATCAGCGGAGAAACAAAACAAGCCTGGTGGTACTCGCCTCGTAATGGTGAATTATCCTATATAGGAGAGTTCAACTCAAAATCAGCCACCTTTCATCCAAAAGGCAGCCAGGAAAATGGCAACGACTGGGTACTCATCATTACAGAAAAAACCAAAGAGTACACTAAATCTTTAGAATAAGTAATTTATAACACGCATAAAATTACTTCTTCAACCCCTTATCCCTATATTCCGTAGGTGTCATCCCCATCTTCTGCTTGAAGCATTTGCTGAAATAGCGCGGGTCATTGATACCTACCATATAGGAAATCTGAGTCATGGAATATTCTCCCGTTTCAATGAACTGAACAGCACGCTTGATACGCATTTCCTTGATAAATTCAATGGGTGCCAAACCAGTCAGCGTCTTTAGTTTCTTGAAGAAAACAGAACGGCTGACGGCCAGTTCCTGTACCAAATCATCTACCACCAGATCACCGTTATCCATATTCTTCTCCATCAAGTCTACCAGTTTATCCATAAACTTACGATCATTGGGAGACATTTCAGGCCCCTTCTCTTCTACTGTTTCTTCGGTGGAATCAACTGTCGGGTTTCCTGTCATCAGGTTATCGCGATAGATGCCTTGCAACTTCTGACGTTGGGTAAGCAAATTCTTCACACGTGCTTTCAGGTAAGTAGCACTAAACGGTTTCGTGATATAATCATCAGCTCCATACTCCAATCCCTCCAGTTTACTTTCAATGGAAGTCTTGGCTGTTAGCAATACAATAGGAATATGGCTGGTTGTCATATCTGCACGCAGTTCACGAGTCATTTCGATACCATCTTTCTCAGGCATCATAACGTCGCTGATAATGATATCCGGAAGGAATTTCAATGCTTTACTCCAACCCTGCATACCATCCACTGCCTCCACAATTCTATATTCCGATGCAAAAATACTACGAAGGAACAGGCGAAGTTCAGAGTTGTCCTCCACCAATAACATAGTTCCCTTAGAATCCGTATCATCTTCTGCTTCTTCAGCAATAGTGCCTTCTTCCGGTTGAGCCAGCACTTCACTTGCAATATCAGTGACCTGCTCTGCAATTCCCATGCCCACGGTGGCATCATCCTGCAAAAATTCCACTGTTTCATCATAGTGCTCTTTCCCTTTCAGGAAATCAACTTTAAAACAACTACCCTCACCCAGTTTACTGTCGACTGTAATGATAGCCTTATGCATCTCTACCAGCTCCTTCACCAACGACAGACCGATGCCGGTACTTGACTGATTGAACAGGTTACGGTCCACCAGATTTTCGAAACGGACAAACAAAGACTTTTTCTTATTATCGGCAATACCTATTCCCTGATCTTCCACACCCACGGAAACCGTTTTCTCATCTTCACGGACAAGGACAGTAATCATTTTCCCATTCGGAGTATATTTAAAGGCATTGGAAAGCAAATTGAATACTATCTTTTCAAACTTATCCACATCTACCCAAAGATACAATTCATCCTTTTCCGTTTCAAACAGGAAATCTATCTGATGTTCCTCGGCTACAGACTCAAAGTTCTCCATTATCTTGCGGGTGAAAGCTACCACATTGACATGTTGCACCTGCATCTTCATCTTCCGGTTCTGTATCTTCCTGAAATCTAAAATCTGATTAATCAGTCTCAACATGCGGTTCGTGTTCCGTTCCACCACCTGTAACTGTTCGCGGGCATCATCCGGGAGCTTGGTATTCTCCAAAACATACTCCACAGGTCCGGAAATCAAAGTCAATGGTGTACGCAGTTCATGAGAGATATCAGTGAAGAAGCGCAGTTTCATGTCGGTCACTTGCTGCTCTACGGATACTTCATGTTTCAGACGATAAATCGTGAATAAGATATATACCGCCGCCACAATAATCATGATAAAGAAAAGCACATACAAGAAATAAGCAAACGGAGTCTCCCAGAAAGAGGGAAGGATTTCGATATCCAGGGTACGCGTGTTTTCAGTCCACACCCCGTCTCCATTCGTTGAGCGGACTTTAAAAACATAGTGCCCTTTCGGAAGGTTGGTATATGTTGCCACACGCTGCTTACCAACAGCGTTCCAGGCTTTTTCAAAGCCCTCCAGAATATAAGCATACTGGATTTCGGAAGGTGCAGAATAATCAAGCGCAGCAAACTGGATGGTAAAGATATTCTCCCTGTGTGACAACACCAACTCCCTCGTGTCATCCAGAGCTTGTTTCAGCACAGAGCCCTGCCCGGGCAGTATGTCCTTATTAGCAATTAGCAACTTGGAGAAAACAATGGGTGGCACATAATTGCTCTTACAAATGGAATCCGGATTAAAATAAAAGATACCCGTACTGGCCCCGAAAAGCATATTGCCCGATGCTGTATACTCCGAAGCGGCTTCACTGAAACGCGCCCGGAAAAACACCTCTTTATCAGCGTAGTTTTCAAACTTCTCCTCGGAAGGAACAAACTTACTGATTCCGTTTTCCGAACTCAACCACAAACTACCATTTTTATCCTCCCGTATGGAAAGCAACACATCTGAAGGAAGACCATCAGATACTGTATAAGACTTAAACTCAGCATTACCCTCCTTATCCAAGGATACCAGTTTATTCAGTCCGCCGCCAAAAGTGGCGATGAAGAGTTCTTTGTTCTGAGTCGATACAATCCAATGCACATCGTTGTTACTCAAACTATGTTCATTGTCCGGAATACGCAGGAAATGATGGAACTTCACATCTTCGGGATTCTTGAAGTTCGCATCAATCATCAGTGCCCCAATAGTAGTTCCAATCCAGATATTTCCCTGATAATCACCTGTGATGAAACGGGCTTTAGAACAATAATCAATAGGATAGCCTTTCAGATTATTACGGTGATTCACAAAGATTTCCTTTCCATCCTGATTGTGTGCCATATAGTTTATGCCACCGGCAAAAGTAGCTATCCAGATACGTCCTTGAGTATCTTCGTATACACAGTAAACATTATCATCGCTCAAACTGTAAATATCGTCTTTCTGATGCTGATAACGTGTTATCTTATACTGATAGGCATTTTTCTGCCTTTCGGCTCTCACCAGCCCGTCCCCTTTCGTTGCAATCCAAAGGTTATGTTGACTATCTTGTAATATGAAATACACAGTACCGCGCAATGGAGTACCACTCTGCGAAACAGTGCCGGATTCAGTCAGGTAGCCCCGGTTCACACGATTTTTGTCATACACCCGCAGTTTACCATCTTTCAGACCAACCCACAAATTCCGGTCTACATCCTCACAAAGAGCACGTACTTCATTGCTCAATGATTCGTAGTCATGGGGAACCGGTGTCATCACCCGGAATTGTGACGGGCGGAATGTCACCTTCTCCAACCCCTTGGAGTGTGTACACATCCACAGATTGCCCTGCCTATCAGAGAAAGCAGCATGAATTTTATTGGAGAAGCGCCAATCATGTCCCGACAGACTATTATAAAAAGAACGCAAGCTATTGCTCTCACGGTCAAAATAGGAGAAACCTCCACCATAAGGGTGCACCCACAGCACACCGTTAGCATCTTCATGGACATGAAATGCCGGGCGTGAACGGTCGCTGCTGGTAGGCTCCACAGCTATTTCTTCACGTTTCAAGATTCGCGTATGAGGGTTAAAATGCATGATTGAACCCGGAGTATGTTGTTCAAACCAAACTTCGGATGCTTTATCCACATAAACAGAGTGGATAGACCCTTTCGGAAAACGGGAAGCAGGAAAGTGTTCCATTTCCTCTATCTTAAACTTATAAGAAAAGAAACCATCTTTCGCAGTAGTAAATATCATCTCCTCTCCATCTGTACCATCAATAGAGACAATACGGGAAGAAGCTGTCAGGCTCAATAACAGAAACTGCCCACCCTCTTTTTGATAACGCCACACGCGTCCGTTGTCCGAGCCAAAATAGATTTCCGAATCATGTTCCAAACAAGAATAGAAGGCTTGCCCACCTTTTTTTTCCCGCTCTGTAGTTTCAGAAAAATAAAAGACCGGTGTTTTCTCTCCGGGAGCCAGCATTCCCAATCCATTGTCGGATAATATCCATTCATTACCCGATTGGTCTTCGTGGACACGAAACACGCGCGTTGCAGAGAATTGTCCCGATTGAGCAGAAAACCATTGTGAAGTTAAACTATAGTCTTGCGGATTGGTCGTCACACGAATGGCTCCTCCAGTTTCCGACAACAACCATACCGTTCCTCCCGGAAGCACTTTTATCTTCGTAACGTTAGTGGCAAAGCCATCTTCATTCTCCCCGGGCACACACTCAAACGTTTCTGTACGAGGATCAAAGCGATAGGCATGATTATCATAAGTCTGCAACCAGATAAAGCCATACTTATCTTCCGTCATATAGTCCACACGATTATGGCTCAGCACGATACGGTTATCGAGCCGCGCCTTATACGTTTTGAATGAATATCCGTTGAACTTATTAATGCCATCCCATGTAGCAAACCACATATTCCCTTTGTGATCTTGCAGAATGCTCATTATTGTATTCTGAGAAAGTCCGTCTTCAGACGAATAATGGGTGAAAAAACAATCCGGTTGTGCTTTTACTGACACTGCACATACCAACCCAACTATCAGATATAAGATTTTTTTCATCATAGCACGCCTTTTCTATGCGGTAAAGATAAGGAATTCATATAAAATTCATGTATCTTTGTTTGCATTTTAACAACCACAAGCTATGAAGCGCATTACAAGTATTCTTTTAGTAGTCCTCTTCGGACATCTTTCCTCCATTGCCCAAACAAATACTATTCCTTATGGGGTAGTCAAGAACATGCCTGTTTTCTACGAGCAACTAAAACAACAACTCACTTATCCGATGGCGTGGGGAAATTCCCCTGTCCGCAAATTCGACAAGTGGCGTTCGCAGGCACGGGAAGTATTACTGGAGTGCATGCAGATTCTTCCTCCTGCCCCTACTGATTATGATATGACAGTGGTTGCTACAGAACGGCGCAACGGATACGAAGCTCGGAAAATAATGTTCAATGTATCAGAATGGTACTGCATCCCTGCCTATTTATTAGTGCCGGATGGTGAAGGTCCTTTTCCGGCAGTTGTCATGCTGCATGACCACGGAGCCCACTTTTCCATTGGCAAAGAGAAAATGGTGCGCCCGTTCGGAGTAACTCCTGAGATAATGGCGGATGCCGACAAGTGGGCGGTAGGTTGCTACGACGGGCAATATACAGGAGATTACTTTGCCGAACACGGATACGTAGTACTGTCCATAGATGCCCTGTTCTGGGGAGAACGTGGCCGGAAAGAAGGAGTAGATTATGACGGGCAACAAGCTTTAGCTTCCAACTTCCAGCAAATGGGTAGCTCTTGGGGTGCCTTCATCAATATGGACGATGTGCGGAGTGCAGAATTCCTCGCTTCACTCCCATTTGTCGATAAGAATAAAGTGGGTTGCCTCGGTTTCTCAATGGGTGCTTACCGTTCCTGGATGCTCTCAGCAATCACCGACTGCATAAAAGCCTCCGCCTCCATCTGCTGGATGAACACGACTGAATATCTGATGACATTAACGAATAATCAGAATAAAGGCGGCTCCGCCTTTTCAATGCTGATACCCGGCCTGCGCCGTTACCTTGATTATCCGCACGTGGCAAGCATTGCATGTCCCAAACCCACCTTATTCTTCAATGGTACCCAAGACAAACTATTCCCTGTAGAGGGGGTAAAGGATGCCTATAGCATCATGCAGTCCGTTTGGCAGAGTCAGAAAGCCTCCGACCGTCTGGTTACTAAGATATGGGAAGAGAAGCACTTTTTTAATAAAGAGATGCAACGGGAAACATTGGAGTTCTTTAATAAATGGTTGAAATAAATCTCGTTTGGAATCCAGTCATGAAACGAATCGGAATACTATTCACATTTTGCATATTCAACATCACTTTATGTCTGGCGCAATTGCCACACACCTTTACACAATATACCTCTGAGGACGGGCTTGCACAGAAAACCATACAAGGGATTATGCAAGACCATAAAGGAGTCATGTGGTTCGCTACATGGGACGGGCTATATAAATTTGACGGATATACATTCAAGAACTATAAAGCACACCCGGGAGACAGTATCGGACTAAGCAACAACCGCCTGGACAACATAAAAGAAGACAGATACGGCTATATCTGGGTGCGAAGTTATGACCATCAGGTTTATCGGTTTAATCCAAGAACCGAACAATTCCAGGCTATTCCTTACGAAAATTATCTGTCTCAGGACATATATGTGCTTCCATGTGGAGATGTATGGGTGGTAACTGCACTAAATGAGTTAATCCGCGTAACCATTCAGCCCGACACCCGGGAAATGAAAGCTAGCAATTTCTTCAAGTCCCATCAAATCTCATCTTCAGAACGGATTAACTCTATCTTTCAAGATAAGCAACAAAACCAGTGGATACTTACAGAAAACGGGTTATACAGGTTGAGTAAGAATAAAGAGGAAGAGGAGCTATCCTCCTACTTCGTCTCTCCCTCAGCCAAGGATAAGCAACCCTTTTATGACGCATTAGAGAATAAGCATGCCATTTACTTCACATCCAAACGGGGATGTATGTACGAATACCACCCCGATAACGGTCAGTTTTCAAGAGAAGAATTCACCACCCACTCCTCTATAAAGTCTGTCCGGCAACTAAAGCACGATAAACTATTTATCGGTACAGCGTCCGACGGCTTCTTCATTCACGACCTCAAAAGCAAGAGTTTTCGCCATTACAACACCTCCACTTGCTCTTCATTAAGAGATAATCAGATTAAGGAAGCATATGTAGACTCCAACGGAGAAGTCTGGATACGTCTGCAAACTAAAGGAGTAACGCACTTCAACCCAGAAAACGAACAGTTCGATTTCTTCATCCTGAAAGATAAATATGGGAAAGATGTAGTTGATTCCCGACCTGAAATGTATATCTATGAAGATATAAACGGGGCTTTATGGTTGCACCCTTCCGGCGGTGGATTTGCCTGGTATGACCGTAAAAACAATCGGATAAAACCCTTCTACAACCCAGCTTTGCAATCCGGATGGAGCTCCGACAATAAAGTCACCGCTATTTTCACCGATAAACAAGGTAATCTATGGTTGGGGTCTTATGGGAACGGACTGGAGAAAGTATCTTTCAATACCAACCACTTCCATCTTTTGACAGCCGCCCCGGATGATCCTGAATTTCCCGGCAGTAATATTCGTGCTATCTATCAAGACCGCAATGGGTATCTATGGACCGGAAACAAAGATAAGATAGTGCGGGTTTACGACAAAAAACAACGCTACATAGGTAATCTTACAGCGCAAGGAACCATTTCTCCTCACAGCACAGACGAATTGGGTATAGCCTATGCTATCACGCAGGACCATGAAGGAACTATCTGGATCGGTACCAAAGGCAACGGACTATTTGCAGCCACCCCCCAAAGTAAACCATTGACCTATCATCTGAAACAATACACAGCCGATACTGACAACATATACAGTCTGAGTGGTAATGAAATCTATAGTTTGTATGAAGATAAACAGCAACGAATTTGGATTGCAACATTTGAGGGCGGAATAAACTATCTGGAAAAAGGAGTGGAAGGAGAATCCGCCCGGTTCATTAACTACCGGAACCGGTTAAAAAACTACCCCATTACCCAATGTAACCGCACGCGCTTCATTACTTCCGATGCCCAAGGCAATATCTGGATAGGCAGTGCTACAGGATTGCTAATGTGTGAGGGAAATTTCAGCGAACCGGAGAATATCACTTTCCATCGCTATAGCCGCATACCGGGTAACCCGCAAAGCCTCAGCAATAACGATGTGCACAACATATTTTTCACTCAAAAAGGAGAAATGTATGTGGCTACTTTCGGGGGCGGACTGAACAGATTACTGTCACTTGACGAAGAGCAAGCCACATTTAAAGCCTATACCATGAAGAATGGGCTTCCTTCAGACGTTTTATTATCCATCGAAGAAGATACAGACGGCAATTTGTGGTGCGCCACCGAAGAAGAGCTTTGCAAGTTTATACCGGACACGGAGAAGATCATAAACTACCCTTCCAGAGTTTTTCCGAGACGGATTAATTTTAGTGAAGGCGCTGCTCTACGTACACATTCCGACTATCTGATGTTCAACACCGTCAAAGGTATCCTTTATTTCTTTCCGGATTCAATCCATACCAGCACTTATAGCCCCCCAATCATTTTTACCCGCCTGCAACAGGCGGAGAAGACGGTAACACCCGAAGAAGGCGGCATACTGACCACCCACATCGATGATACCCGACTCCTGACATTGCCACATGACAAGAATGGATTCAGTATTCAGTTTGCAGCGTTGGATATGAAATACCCGGATAACATTTCTTACTCCTACCAACTGGAAGGGTTCGAAAAAAACTGGAATGATATAGGGAACCAGCGCACCGCCACTTACACCAATCTTCCTAAAGGACATTATACCCTGAAAGTTCGCTCCACAAACAGTGATGGCGTATGGGTAGAAAATACACGCACATTAAATATCACTGTGCTCCCCTCTTTCTGGGAAACCCCTTGGGCGTATCTTCTCTATGTGCTCTTCATCCTGTTAGTCATTTTCACAGCCGCCTATATTCTCTTTACCATTTTCAGGCTTAAACATAAAGTCTCTGTCGAACAGGAGATTTCAGACATCAAGCTACGCTTCTTTACGAACATCTCTCATGAACTACGCACCCCGTTGACCCTGATTGCCGGCCCCATAGAGCACGTATTGCAACATGGCAAACTGAACAATGAAGAAAGGGAACAATTGGTGTTAGTGGAACGCAACACGAACCGCATGCTTCGCCTTGTCAATCAGATACTGGACTTCCGCAAAATCCAGAACAAGAAGATGAAGATGAGAGTGCAGCAGATTGACCTTATCCCCTTCACCCGGCAGATTATGGAAAGCTTCAACAGGCTGGCAGACGAACATCAAATAGACTTTGGAATGATTACACAAGTCTCCCAACTCAAAATATGGGCGGACCCGGATAAACTGGAGAAGATATTGTTTAACCTGTTATCAAATGCATTCAAGTATACCCCCCAGGGCAAGCAAATTAAAGTTATCGTGCAGGATGGAGAAGATGAAGTAATGATTGCGGTAGAAGACCAAGGCATTGGTATCGCCGAAAGCAAGCAGAAGTCTTTATTCATCCGCTTTGAAAACCTGGTGGACAAGAACCTGTTCAATCAGGCCAGCACCGGCATCGGCCTTTCACTCGTGAAGGAACTGATTGACATGCATCATGGAACAATAAATATCCATAGTAAGCCCGGTGAAGGAAGTTGCTTTACGGTACAACTTCCCAAAGGCAAGGAGCATTTCGACAAAACAGTTGAGTTCATCCTGACTGATTACACCATAACCAATGTTGCTCCGGGATACATGAATACCTCATTAGCCTCTCTTGCCGAAAGCGAAGGAGAGCAACTGAATAATGAAAAGGAGACCATCCTGATTGTAGAAGATAATCAAGAGCTGCGCTTCTTCATCAAGACCATCTTCATCCAGCACTTCAATGTGATAGAAGCCGAAAATGGAATTATCGGATTGGAAAAGAGCAAGAAATACCTTCCGGATATCATCATCAGCGACGTGATGATGCCTGAGAAAGACGGCATTGAGATGGTGCGTGAGCTTCGCGAAGAAATGAGCACCAGCCATATTCCTATCGTAATGCTTACAGCCAAGTCAACTATTGAAAGCAGAATAGAGGGTCTGGAATCGGGAGCGGATGATTATATTACAAAACCATTCAGCGCAGCTTACCTGAAGGCACGGATTTTCAATCTGATTGACCAGCGCAAGAAGTTGCAGGCATTGTTCTGTGCCAGCCTGTTGCCCACATCCATTGAGCAACAGCCGGACAAAGGAAAGGAAGAGACGCCTGTCCTCTCTCCCAACGACCGGAAATTTATGGATAAAGTAATGGAAACCATAGAAAAGCATCTGGATAACGGCGACCTCATGGTGGAGGATATTGCCAATGAAGTAAATATGAGCCGCTCCGTATTCTTTAAGAAGCTGAAAACACTGACCGGACTGTCGCCCGTTGAGTTCCTGAAAGAAATACGCATGAAACGTGCTACCCAACTGATAGAAACAGATGAATACAGCATGGCTCAGATAGCTTACATGGTGGGACTTAATGATTCTCACTATTTCAGTAAATGCTTTAAGCAACAATATGGCATTACCCCAACTGAGTACAAAGAAAGCCGGAAGCTGAACATGGATTGACGGAAAGCTATCGAATACATTTTGCCACCCCTTTGGCAAAGTTTTGCCAAAGCCTTGGCAAAGTCTTGCCAAAGGGGTGGCAAAACCTTGCCAAAGAAGGGGCAAAACGTTGCCAAGGCTGTGGCAAGATATCCTTGCTACTAACCTTTGATTTACAGACTTTTATCCAGGAAAGATAAAACAGCTTCCTGCACCTTTATCCCACAGTCATGCGGCATATCCCACAACTCAGTAACAAGTTTATCGCCTGCCGAACGGCTTTCCCAAACCTTCCTCATTTCGGCAAAAGCCGCATTCACTCCCACTGGAGGAAACAACTTATCATGCTCACCATTCAGGAAGAACATGGGCTTGGGGCAAGCTATAGAGGCTATATGTGGATAATCCAGATAACGTCTGATGCCCGGCAACATATTGGCAAAACCTCCTCTTTCGCGTCCATACTCCCACGAGAACTGGCAATCCGTAGTCACCATCCAGCAAACTGCTGCTCCTGCCTTTACTTTATCTGTCAGCGCCGAAAGCATCCAGGCCCGGTAAGCTCCCATGGAGAAGCCCATACAACCAATGCGTTCAGGGTCAACTTCCGGCAATGTCGCCAGGAAATCAGTGGTGTACATGTCTTCATAGTTCATAAAAGCACTCCAACTACGTCCCAACATCATAAAGTTGCCCGCTACAGCCATATGCCGGTCACCGTCAACCCCTTCTTTACGCCCGCGTTCGCCCCAGAATATGGCATCAATAGAGATAACCACATAACCATGAGCCGCCAGATAATCGCCTACGTACTGCCCACCATAGCATTGTTTAGCCCATGCATCAGCATCAGCCAACACCTCGGGAGACACGTCGAAGGGACGGATCATTTTCTCTTTGCCAATTGTATAATGGCCTCCGTGGTCATGAAGAAGTACAACTGCCGGAAACGGCCCTTCTCCGTCAGGAACCAGCATATAGGCATTCACACGCGAATAGCCCGTCAGGTTGAAGCGCAGTTTCCTTGCTTTATACCCATCGCGTTGTTCTTCCGCAACTACCTCCAACTTATAATCAGTAGTATAAGGAGGTGGGGCCAACATGGCATCCAGCACAGTGTTACGCGCCTGTTTACGCCATTTCTTAAAGTTCTTCATCGGACTGTTTCCCCAAGCCATAGGGTAAGTCAACTCTTGCTTTAGCTGGTCCAGGAAAACCGGCATCTCTCTCTCCAGCTCGTAGCCGGATAAATGCTGAGAAAGGGCGGCCACCGAAGTGACCAACCCTAACACGCAAAGAATGATATTTCTTATCATACCAAAAACATATATTAATAATTCGGATTTTGTTTCAAATTAGGATTATTATTCAACTGAATGGCAGGTATCGGATAAATTCCCCTCCATTCTTCTGTTACACCGGTTTTATAGAACCAGGTATCTGTGAAGTAAGATCCAAAACGAATCATATCACGGCGGCGCTGATTCTCCCAGATGAATTCACGGGCACGTTCTTCTTCTATCTTTTTCAGGGTCAGTTCATCCCAATCGGCCACTCCACTGCGCCGGCGCACCTGATTGACCAATTCGAGGGCTTCGTCCAACTGTATTCCTTGTCTGAACAAAGCCTCAGCCTTCATCAAAAGAACATTGGAATAGCGTTCCAGAATATAATCATTATCAGCTTTACTGCCGGACCATGCCACACCTATCGGTGAATATTTCAATACCCTGTAGCCTTCATTATCCTGCGCAGCAACCATATCTTTGATGGTTGTCAGTACGAGTTGAGTACCTTTATCATCACATAGCGGAGTCACTCCATCCTGATAATACTGAGGTCCGTATTCCAGAAGTTCCAGACGTTCATCACCTTCTTCATATCTCTTCAATGCATCATCAGTAAAGCAATATCCATTGGCCGGCGCAAAAGACAAATTATACTTCTTCTGGTCGAGGGCATGCTGGGTATAGAGTATAAACTCATTTCCATCCACACCTTTCGACGGGTCTACTGCAAAGGAAGAAATGACTTCCGATGAGTTTGCTTCGTTTGTAGCAAGGAAACAGTCTCCCACTTTATTTTCCAGGGAATAGGCGTTTGTTCCGATAACATGATTACACATCGTCACCACGTCAGCCCAATGAGCCTCGCCGGCATACACCTCAGCATTCAGGTAAACGGAAGCTAAGGCTGTATATACCGCCTCTTTTGTCAAACGCGGATAATAGGCAGCTCGATTCACTTCTTTAATGGAAGGCAACTCTGCCGCAGCCTCTGCAAACTCTTTCACCACGAACTCGTAAACTTCCTTTCTGGATGCCGTTTTCGGTAGATCATTCGCATCCACTTTAGCTCCTGTGAAAAGAGGAACATTTCCGAAATAATCCATCGCATAATAATATCCGTAGGCACGAAGAGCCCGTGTCTCTGCAATCAAGGCTTTCAAGTCGTCTTTCATGGGAGAGGATTCCATACTGGCTATCACGGCATTGGCAGCGCCGATTCCCGGAAACAAATAAGTTCCCCAGCAGGTTTCAAGACGGGCATTATCCGGTGTTATCTTATGCGCCATTATCTGCATATTGCCTTCGTCATACCAACCACCACTGGCACGCCCCGGACAGAAAAACTCATCTGTACCAAACTCTCCTATTCGCCAGCCATCACCGCCGGCTCTGGACATGTATGCCAGATATTGATATACACCGACTACAGAAGAGAGAGCTTCTTCTTCTGTCTGATAATAGGTCTCAGGAGAAAGTCTGCCATATAATTCTTCATCCAGATTAAGGCAACCGGACAACATACTGATTCCGACGCCACAGGCAACTATGCTTTTAAATATTCTTCTTGTTTTCATCTTCTGATAATAAATTAAGGTTAAAATGAAACGTTGATACCCATTGTGAAAGTACGTGCTTTCGGATAACTCAGATAGTCGATACCCATCGGAGCTACGCCGGTTCTTGAAACTTCGGAGTTTACTTCAGGGTCCAGACCGGAATATCCGGTAATGGTGAACAAATTCTGGCCGGAAACAAATACACGTGCATGGGTAATACGCAACGGTTTGAAACTGAAATCATAGCCCAAAGAGAGATTATCCATACGCAGGAACGAACCATCTTCTATAAATCTGGAAGAGAACACCTTGGCTTCTTCACGGTTCACACCGGCGGTCACAGCTTCTTTCAACACATTTCTACCCGGCAGGTTATTCAGATAAGCAAGGTTATTTGCCGTACAGTTATATACATCATTGCCTACACTACCGCGCAGATTCATGCTCAAGCTCCAGTTTTTATAGCGTAAAGTGGTAGAAATGCCATATGTAAAGTCGGGTTGTGCGCAACCAATGATTTCAGACTCACCATCATTGGCAAATTGTTCTTTTCCGTCCTTGATGCCAATGAACTTCTTTCCATAGAAGGTTCCCAATGGTTGCCCCGGCATAACCAACTGAGCATAAGAACCGGAAAGCCCCTGCCCTTGACAAGGAGCTACCTTCATATTTTCCCCGGTCCACTTATCATTCGACAGACTTATCAATTCATTCTTATTACGACTGAAGTTCAGATTTATATCCCATGAGAAATCCTTTGTACGCAGCACATCGAATCCCAAATCAATTTCAATACCCTGATTCTTTACTGAACCTACATTGGCAATCTGCGAAGTAATCAAAGACGGAGAAGGAACTGCTACTGAAAGCAGCAAATCGGTGGTTTTCTTATAGTAATAATCAATACTACCATGAATTCTTCCGTGGAAAAGTCCGAAATCCAAACCTATATCCGTCTGTGCAGTCTGTTCCCATTTTATATCCGGATTGGAATATTGTTGCGGCAATACAATGGTTACTTTTTCACCACCTACCAAATATCCGTTGGTGCTGGCTCCCAACGTATTCAGAGAATTATAGTTACCTATTTCCTGATTACCTGTGATACCATAGCTGACACGCAGTTTCAGGTCGGTAAGAATATCGCTATGGTAAAATTCTTCTTGAGAAATTCTCCAGGAAGCAGCAGCCGAAGGGAAAACACCCCACTTATGGTCCGCACCGAAACGGCTGGAACCATCACGACGTACAGTAGCAGTAAACAGGTATTTATCTCCATAATTATAGTTTATACGACCATACATAGATATCAGCGTGTTACTTTCAGCAAAACTGCTTATGCTCTCCACCGTCTTTGCCGCAGCAAGGCTATACCACTTGAATGTATCAGACAAAAAACCGTAGGCACGAGTATGGTTACCTTCATCATAGAAATACTGGTAAGAGTAACCCAACATGGCATCAATAGAGTGTTTGCCGAACTTCTGATTATACTTCAAGATGGTTTCCAGCAATTTAGAATAGTCTTGCAGCTTTTGTACGCTGACGTAGCCGCCATTACCATTACCAAGCAGGTTGCTCTTGGATATATAGGAGTTACGCTCAATCGAATTATAAGTGTAGCCCAGATTCACCTGAAACGTGAAAGGTTTATAGAAATTCCAATCTGCGGTCAGATTACCCAGGAATTTCCTGTTCTTACGTTCGTCCAGAATCTCCGATGCAAAAGACACCGGGTTGACACGATAAGGAGGCACATCATAGAAGTCACCTTCATCATTATAGACCGGATAAGTGGGATTAAAGACATAGGCTTCGTACAGCATGCTACTTCCCATTTCACTGCCAACCGTATTGGACACTGGTGCCTGGTCGGCATTTGTTTCACCATAGTTCAAGTTCATACTCAGTTTCAGTTTGCCATCCAGTGCCGTATGATTAATATTCATACGGGCATTGGCACTGGTCATACCGGAACCTAACATGACGCCTTCCTGATCGCTGTAGCCCAAAGATGCACGGTAGTTTGTATCCTCACCCCCACTCATGAAAGAAAGGTAATGGTTCTGAGAAATTGCCGTACGGAAAATACGGTCTTGCCAGTCTGCATTATCACCTTTATCATCCAATGTCAGTCCTAAATCATTCACTGCCTTACGGTATTCATCACCCGTCAGTACATCCAGCTTATTGCTCACATTAGAAATACCTAAACTATAGCTATAATCCAATTGCTTAACTCCCTTCTTTCCTTTCTTGGTAGTAATCATAATGACCCCATTAGCACCACGGGAACCATAAATGGCAGTAGCGGAAGCATCTTTCAGGATATTGATGGATTCAATGTCATTAGGATTAATAGAAGCTAAGGGATTCACCGATTCCTGGTCAAAGAAGTCCGTATTACTACCATTAGAAGCAATGTGACTTGAACTTACACCGGCAGAGCTATTGATAGGTACACCATCAATTACATATAATGGATCATTGGAAGCGGAGATGGATGTACCTCCACGGACACGGATTGTATTAGAGCCACCGGGTTTACCGCTATTCTGGCTGATATTTACACCGGAAAAGGCGCCCTGCATCAATTGCTGAGGACTCAAGTCGGTACCCACCTTAAACCGGTCGCTACTAATAGAAGAAACGGCTCCGGTTAAATCGGACTTTTTCATCGTACCGTAACCTACCACCACTACTTCTTCCAAAGCCTGGGCGTCGTCCAGCAGTACTACATCAATCGTACTCTGTGAACCTACCACAATTTCTTGTGCCACATATCCTATATAAGAAAAAACAAGAGTGATTTTTCCTGAGGGAACAGGCAAAGTATACTTACCATCCATATCGGTAATTGTTCCTACGCTTGAATTACCCTTTACAGTAACATTCACACCAATCAGCGGCTCTTGCTTCGAGTCAGTCACCGTTCCCGTAATTGTCTTGTTTTGTGCGTACAGGCATTGTGTCAATATCAATGCCAATACCAAACATAACTTTCTAAAATCAAAATGCAGTTTGTTTTTCATATTAATACATTTGGAGTTAATAAATAAAGATTCAAAGTTTCTCTATAAGGTTCTGTCTTTCACCTTGCCATGCAAAGGAGGGGATTATCTAGATTTTTAAGGTGAAAAATATGCTCAAATCGGTTAAAAAAATAGTCCAACTGGCTCGGAACATCTTTACAGAGGGGCTTTAAACAATTATTCCACATGTTTTCTGCTCTTTTTTATCCTTCGGCAATCGATTATTCTACAACGGAGAGGTTTATAAAAAATCCCCTCCGATATATTCTCAAAGAAAGTATATCAGAGAGGAAAGCACATAGAATAATTCCTGCTTATTTCAAGTGTTTCAATATCCACTTCAACTGCCCGTATTCCGTATCATTGGAAGTCCAGTGTTCATTAATCGGAGTAATCAGAGCTTCTTTCGGACAATCCAGCGTATTATAAACAGCGTAACTGGTGGTAGGCGGACATACATCGTCGTTATATCCCCAGGTTATGTAAGTAGGCACCTTTATCAGACGGGCGAAGTTCACCACATCATAATATGCCATTGTCTTCAGTTTATCAGGGGTATCCATACCTTCCGTCCGGAAGAAGTGGGGATAGCCGCCTGCGCGTCCGGCTTTATAACCGGCCATATCACTCAAAGCAGGATGATTGGCAACACAAGCGGTAACACGGTTATCCAAACCTGTAGTAATCAGAGCCAAAGCTCCACCCTGGCTACCACCCTGGACAATGACATTCTTGCCATCCCATTCCGGTAATGAAGTCAGCAGATCAATGCTACGTACACAACCCAGATAAACACGCTTCATATAATAATTATCACGATTATCCAGCCCATTGTTCAGATAACCGTTTTCTCTACCGTTAAAGGCATTACTGATTTCCTTGAATTCTTCCTCAGACATTGTCGGGTTCAGTCCATGTATCTCGATTTCAAAACGGATGCATCCTTCTTCCGCATAATACTTATGACGCAGAGGTTCCTTGATGGTTTTGATACCTGCTCCCGGAGGGCAAAGCACAACCGGACAAGAACCTTTCGCTGCGTTTTTCGGATAGAAAAGATAGCCATAGATACTCTGCCCACGGTTATTCAACATCAACTTAATAAGGTAACAATCCACTTTATCAGTGCAATAGTCCTTTGCCAGCTCTTTCGTATAAGTCAATGGATACCTGGCAGCTTCCGCTTTATTGTTATCCCAGAACTCATTAAAGTCTTTGGGCATCTGCGTATAAGGCTTGATGTTTTCCGGAGAAAAACCGACTTTCACGTGATGCTTATAACTCTTTCCATCCACAGTTGCCGTCATCCGGCAGTCACGAAAGCCCGGTTCTTTCATTGTTCCGATAGAAATTACGGCTTTACCCTGTTTCAAGGTAACAGAGCCAGAGGTTTCAGCAGGCATCATGTCTCCACCTATCTCATAAGATACGGTCACACCATCCTGTGGAATACCATATTTATAGAATTGCACTTCAACCGTAGCTTTTTCTCCGGTCTTATAAATCCAGTCAGCATGATTGGGCACAGTAACCCAAAGCACATCGCTCCGGTACGGGTAGTTCTCCGCAGATACAAACGACAGCGGAAATATCAAGGCGAACAACAGTACTAATAAACTCTTCTTCATCATTGTGTTCTAATGTTTTTCAGATTTTTAATTGATTTCAGTTCTAATCAGCGTTTTATATCCAATAGTTCATTACCGTTTTTCACCGGATTCCATCCGTCGTTTCCGGCAAGAATGGTTTCTATCTCATAACCTTTGATACTTTTCAGTTGATGAGAGAAAGGTGCACGCGCCTTCGGATTGGCTCCTTCACCCGTACTTTCATATTCAGCATAAAACACGGTTTTCTCAGCTTCTTTCTTCCCCCAATTATTCCAACCGGCAGGAACAATATGCTTACCTAAATAGCAACGGATAAAGACAGCCTGCGCATACGAACGCCAAGGACGTGATAGATACACCTCCGTTACACCCTCGTCAGCCGTCAGCCGGCAATCATAGAATACATAACCATACTTCTGCCCCCGGTCAGTAGAAGGTGCCGTCACATAACCACCTCTTTTGCTATGGATATGGCAACGGTTGAACACTGCCGTAGACCAACCAAAAATGAAATCGACCGTACCTTCTATGTAGCAACCTTCATAATACTGACGACAATCTTTTCCGTAAGTATAGAGCGTATCCTGGAAACCGAGGAAACGGCAGTTCTTGAAGTAAACGCGATCAGCACTTATAAAACAGGCCACAGCCTGCCCCACCGGTCCGGAAGAATTTTCGAACGTGATATTCTCCGCATAAAAATCGGGAGCGTAAATATAGCAGGAAGATGAACCGGAAGTACCTTTTTCCTCACCGAAGCAATTCTTCTTCTGTGCGTAATCATCATAAGAAAGTACTGCTCCCTCCTGTCCAATCAGGGAAATATTAATTTTACTTTCCGGAACTACAATTTTTTCTTTATACACACCTTTGCGAACCAGTATAGTAGTGCGCACATTCTTACGGAAATCAGGCACGGCATCAATAGCCTCCTGTACCGTGAAGAAATCTCCGCTACCATCCTGTGCCACCACGAAATCATAGTGGCGGACATACTTCGCCAGTTCCGGAACTTCCTTGGCAATCGCATCCATAGCCAGACCAGCCACTACACGACCACCATAAACATTCAGGTGCGTGTTATCTTCGCGGCCTTTCGGTATGGCAGCAACCTGATTGGCAGGCACCCACATGAATAATTTCTTCGACTCTACCGGCCCCATGCCTTCCACAAAGTCATGGGTAACCTTATTCATATCCACAAAAGCCACACCCAACTCTTTCGCCACATTCCGCGGAGAGTCCAGATAAGCTCCGTGCGTATCAATCAATTTGTTTCCGTCTGCCGTACCGAAGTTACGGCGCACGATGGAATTGAACAAAACCGGAATACCACCTTTGGCACGCGTTTCGTTCACAAAGCGTTTCAGGTTCTCATCAAAAGTAGTACCCGGAGCTGTATATCGTTTCGGGTCCGACTTCTCATCATTGTGCCCGAACTGGATAAATACATAGTCCCCCTTCTTCACCTGCGAGATCACCTTTTCCCATCGCCCTTCATCAATGAAGCTCTTGGAACTGCGTCCATTCACAGCATGATTGTCCACGCGGATTTCCTCAGAGAGATAACCGGGCAACATCTGTCCCCAGCCACGCTCGGGATTCCCACCTGTCAGTGACTTATCAGCCATAGTGGAGTCACCAATCATAAAAATAGTAATCACAGGTTTATCAGCTGTGAAAGCCGAGAGCAGAAAGAACAACCCCAGCAGTAATGTCAACTTATGTTTCATAGTTCATAATATATAAATAGTATTATTATTTTCCGGGTGCAATATTACCTAAAAACAGAGGGTTTGAAGTGTAAAAAAAGTCGCAATCGGTAGAAAAATTAATATTAATCGTATATTTGCCAACAAAATAACTAATCTGACTGGCAAAATGAAAAAGACAAGAAGTAACACCTTCATTCTCGAAAAAGAAATCGCCTGGGAACCCGCAGGTGAAGGAGTAGTGCGCCAAATCATGGGCTACGACGGACAAGTGATGCTTGTAAAAGTGAAATTTGAGCAAGGTGCCATCGGCACACCGCACACCCATTATCATACACAAACCACCTATGTGGCAAGCGGTAAATTTGAATTTACCGTGAACGGTGAAAAACAAATAGTAGAAACCGGAGACGGCGTCTACATTGAACCGGATGCAGAACATGGCTGTGTATGCTTGGAAGCAGGTATCCTGATAGACTGTTTCAGCCCCATGAGAGCCGATTTCCTAAAGCACTAATACCTTGTCGACAAGAAGTTAAGAGTTTGTCAACAGACTCTTAACTTTTTGTCGACAAACTCTTAACTCCTTGTAAGAGGCTGATAACTATCACTTCGCAGGCTTCCAGTCGCTACACATTCCATAGATGTAGCTTAGCTCACTATATGGGGCTACTTCCTTTTTAGTCAACTGCTTCGCCCACTGCACACGACCAGCCACCGAAGCACCTTCTCCCGTACTTCCATACTCTGCATAGCGGGCTGTTTTCTCATTTTCCACATTCCCCCAGTTGTGCCACCCTTCGGGACGGATATGTTTTCCCATCTCACAATTGATAAATACGGTAGCGGCATAGGGTCGCCAGGGACGCCCCAAGTATACTTTGTCCACTCCCGGTTCGGCAGTCAACCTGCAATTTCTAAAGACATAGCCCACTGCAATATCCTTGGGGGTGGAAGCTGCCGTCACATAAGAATTGGTTTTACTACGGATTTCACAATTCTCAAATAAGGCGGTAGAAGGGCCGAAGATGAAATCGGTGGTTCCTTCAATGTAGCAATCCACAAAATAGAGGCGCGTACCTGCAACACCAGTATAGATAGTATCCTGATTTCCCAAAAGGCAGCAATTTATAAATACCAGTTTGTCACCCTCCGTATGGAGTGCAACGGCCTGCCCCAGTCTGGCTGCATTATTTTCTATAGTCAGGTTCTTAAAAGTGATGCTGTTGCCCTGCACCTTCACCGTATAGGTACGGAAAGTTCCCATCTTATTTATATTGGCATGATCATCATAAGTGATAATGGTATTTTCCACGCTTTCACCGATGAAATCCACATTCTGAATCCAAGACGGGATAACCACTTTCTCTTTATAAATACCATTTTTTACCAGCACCGTTACTTTATAATCCATAAAGGCGCGGATACCTTCCATTGCTTCTGTCAGCGTACGATAGTCACCCGAACCATCGCGGACCACTACAATCGTATCCTTCCATTGAGTCTGTGCCGACAGCGGCATAACGCTCACAAGGAAAAGAGCTACACCGCATAAATAATATGTCAGTCGTTTCATTGTCTTATTTTTGATTTACAATTTCCCTTACTTGTTGCAGACGCTCCCACTCCAAGCTTGCCATGATAAACGGACCTACTGCTTTGGGGTCGTTACTGCGGATTGTTTCATTTATATAATAGGTGTAGTCACCCATACGGTAGTCCTTACCACCCAAACCGGCAACAGCACAAGCTTTAGTAATGGTCACAACACCGTCTTTATCCACTTCGATGAAATTATCGAGAATACCTTTATAGCCTTTCAGAGCCACTTCCAGATAAGATTTATCAATATAGCCTTTACGCACAGCCTTGAACAAGGCATATACGAACATGGTAGAACAGGAAGACTCCAGATAGTTGCCCTTTTCACCACTCTTATCCAGCACCTGATACCATAAACCTGTCTTCGGATCTTGTATACGCTTCAATTGGGTAGCTATATTATTAAGGATAACCAACATGGAATCACGTCCAGCCTCATGCTTCGGAATAAAATCCAACGCATCTACAAATGCCATAGCATACCAGCCCATAGCACGTCCCCAACTGTGTTGCGATTGTCCCGTCACAGAATCTGCCCAACGCTCCTTGCGACTTACATCGCAAGCATGGCGATAAAGTCCGTTTTTCGGGTCGTATGTATGGCGCGCCACGGTAATGAACTGATTTACAACGTCCGGATAATCCTGCACGCGATCATTGCGGAAAGCATATTCAGCATAGAACGTTGACCCCATATAGATGCCATCCAGCCACATCTGGTTCGGATAAATCTTTTTGTGCCAAAAACCACCATCTTCATTACGCGGATGCGTATCGAGTTGGCTACGTAGCAAGTCAATAGCTTTCTTGTATTTCTCATCCTTCGTCTGTTCATAGATACGGAACAGAAACTTTCCCGAATTCAAGCGGTCAATGTTATATTCATGCAATTTATAAGTTTCAATGCTTCCATCCTTGTGTATCATTGTGTCTGCATAAGCCAAGGCATAGTCGAACATTTTCTTGTCCCCATACGTATCATATACATCCAGCATGGCTTGTAATTCCAGTCCGTGACAATAATCCCATTTCAGTTTCGGTTGGAAATCCAACTGCCAGGATTCCGGGCAACGAATCATTTCCGATTCTACCATACGTACCGACCACGGTTGCTTATCGCTTACCTTCTGAGCGGCCAAATGGGTGGAGCAAATCAGTGCTCCCATAACAAAAGTTTTACAAAGCAGATTGTTCATCATTCTGTTCTTGTTTTTAGGTATATAGATTATTTTAAGTAATGTGACAAAGATAGCGGTTCTCCCCTAATCCGTTGTGTACTTTTCGACCGAAAAGGTGCATTATTTATTTTCGTCCTCCACAAGCTTAGTTTTTCGTGTACGAGAACAACCGTTTTCGTGCGCGATAACGAGTTTTTTTGCCATTTATTTGCATTTGGAACAAAAAATGCAGGAAAATAGACGAAATTTGTATTGATATACATCAAATAATGTGTATTTTTGGCCCCAGAAATAAGAATTAATAATTTTAAATCAACGTATCATGAGTTTAAATCAAAATGCAGTGGGAAAGATGACCAACTACAGATGGACCATCTGTGCCATGTTATTTTTTGCGACAACAGTAAACTACCTTGACCGTCAAGTGTTGTCATTGACGTGGGATGAATTTATCAAACCCGAATTCCACTGGGACGAATCACACTACGGAACAATCACTTCTGTCTTCTCTATTGTTTATGCAGTCTGCATGTTATTTGCCGGTCGCTTTATTGACTGGATGGGTACTAAAAAAGGGTTCCTCTGGGCTATTGGTGTATGGTCGGCAGGTGCTTGTCTTCATGCTCTTTGCGGTATTGTAACCGAGCATTTCGTAGGTTTGCACAGCGCAGCCGAACTAATGGGAGCTACAGGTGATGTAGTGGTAACAATTGCAACTATCAGTATGTACTGTTTCCTTGCTGCACGTTGCGTACTGGCACTCGGTGAGGCTGGTAACTTCCCCGCAGCTATCAAAGTAACTGCCGAATATTTCCCAAAGAAAGACCGCGCGTATGCTACTTCTATCTTTAATGCCGGTGCTTCTATCGGTGCTTTGGTTGCTCCGTTGACTATTCCTTTGCTTGCCAAAGCTTGGGGCTGGGAAATGGCTTTCATTGTAATTGGTGGTCTCGGATTTATCTGGATGGGATTCTGGGTATTTATGTATTCCAAACCTTCTGAAAGCAAGCACGTGAACAAAGCTGAGCTTGAATACATCGAACAGGATAAGCATGAAGAAGGTGCGGCTCCAGTTGTAGAAGAAAAGGATGAGAAAAAGATGAAATTCTGGCAATGTTTCAGCTATAAACAAACCTGGGCATTTGCTTTCGGTAAGTTCATGACTGACGGTGTATGGTGGTTCTTCCTATTCTGGACTCCTTCTTATCTGAATACACAATTTGGTATCAAAACTTCCGAAGGATTAGGTATCGCACTAATCTTTACTCTGTACGCCATCACAATGCTTTCAATCTATGGTGGTAAACTACCTACCATCATTATGAATAGAACCGGATTGAATCCCTATGCAGCGCGCATGCGTGCAATGTTGATTTTCGCATTCTTCCCGCTGGTAGTGTTATTAGCACAACCTTTGGGTACAATTTCACCTTGGTTGCCGGTTATCATGATTGGTATCGGTGGTGCAGCTCACCAATCCTGGTCTGCCAATATCTTCTCTACTGTAAGTGATATGTTCCCGAGAGCAGCAATTGCAAGTATCACTGGTATCGGTGGTATGGCTGGTGGTTTTGGTTCTATGATCCTCCAGAAAGTAGCAGGTAACTTGTTTGTATACTCATCCGGAAGTACGATAGTAGACGGAAAAGAAGTAGAAATGACTCATGACTTATTAGAGCAAGGTGCACAGTTCGTACGTCCCGCCATGGAATTCATGGGATTCTCCGGTAAACCGGCAGGATACTTCATTATTTTCTGTGTATGTGCAGTAGCTTATCTGATTGGTTGGATCGTAATGAAGGCATTAGTTCCGAAGTACAAACCTATTACATTATAATATTATACCGTAATAGTATAAAATAACAAAAGGTGCTCCTCATAGGGGCACCTTTTGTAGTATATATAAATAAGAAACGTACAGGTACAAAAAAAGCCCCTTCTCACGAAGCGACTCTCTTCTGCACTCTCCCGTGAAACATATGAACCTCGGCATACTTTAGCAAATTTACCTCAAACAGCCCATATAGATACAGGAGCGCAATAACTTTAAGATGAAAAAAAGGGAAGTCTCACGACTTCCACAATTCTTCTAACCTTAAATCTAAATCTCTATGAAAAAAACGTTCGGCAAATATAGGGGTTTATCATATATCAAGATATTAATAAAAGATATAAAGAAATGAGGAACATTTAAGATTTACTAAATGGGAGCAATAAAGCCTTAGAGAACCGTATCCAACAGGTCGGCGTAGATAGGATTTTGTCGTAACAAATGAGGTACTCCTGTCATAAACAGTTGCTTACGGGCACGGGTAAGAGCTACGTTCAATTTACGGTCAATCCAGACTCCCCCTTCTTCCGTAAGATTGGCAAGGAATTTTAGTTGATAACTACGGTTCACACAGAAGGAATAAATAATCACATCCCGCTCGCTCCCCTGAAAACGTTCGACAGTATCCACCAAAATATCATCCAAAGCCGGAATACCTAAAGCAGCTATCTCGCTCTTAATAAGAGCTATCTGACTACGATAGGGAGTAATGACACCCAACGTCAAAGCAGGCTGAAAGTCAAAACCGGCAGCCTCGTATTGCCGATAGACAGCGATAGCTAACCGAGCTACGAGCTGGGCTTCGAAATGATTCGTCTTTGCCGATTGTGAAGCAGCCTCCGCCACAGAGGGGAGGAAAGCCACGCGACGCACCAGTATATCCGCAAATTCATCGTCTTCCAATCCCGGAGCAAGAGTAAGTTCGCCTTGTTGGTGGGGCAAACCGACAATTTCCAATAGTCCGCCATAAAAAGCACGGTTGGGAAACCGGGCTACTTCCACATTCATGCGCCCCTGGCGACAAAGAATGTCATGGAAGTGATTAGTGGTAAGTGATAGGTGATTAGTAGTACTGGCAACCTTCCGATAGAGGCGTTCAAAAAGGGAATCTTTCAGGTTGTGCAGGCCGATGCTATGCAGACAGTCCTCACAGACTTCGGATTGAGATTCGGATTGGAGCACAACGGCAGGCAGTTGTTTATGGTCACCAATAAGAATAAACTTACCGATAGCATTTTCACCGGCCACATTCCGCGCACAGAGAAGCCCTAACAGTTGCGGTTCCAATATCTGGGTAGCCTCATCCACAATAGCCACATCAAAAGTCTTCAAGCGGAAAAGTTCTGTTTTAGAAGAGAATGTGGAAACAGTGCCGACAAAAACACGACAACGGTCTATCCGCACATGTACTTCACGGCGTGTGGAACAGGGTTCCAGCACATTCTCTATCAAATGGGAACGGAAAGGAGTATCACAGGACAGTTCACTTCCGATACGAATAAAGTCGATCCCGGGCGTTATGGCAGAGAGGGTTTTACAGATTTCATCTACTGCACGGTTCGTATATGAGAGCAGTAATATTTGTTTTCCTTCCCGATAGAAGGCTTCCACCATGCCTCTCAGGGCACGGGAGGTTTTTCCGGTGCCCGGAGGACCTACCAGAAGGAAATAATCTTTTGCTGCCTGGGCTTTCAGGGTGATACGTGAGAAATCATCCGGAGCAGCCGCAATTCGGGCATCGAAAGAGGCATCAAACTCTGGTTCACGCTGAAATAACAATAAATCCCTACGATTCTTGTTTGCAGAGAGAAAAGCGGAAAGCCCCAGATACATACTGCGGAAAGAAGTATCCATAAAATCGTGCTCTATGGCATAACGGCTGTCAAGAGGAAGCACGGAAGTATTTTGTTGCGAAGCACGAAGGCGGATACGAATGTCCCGGTCGGTGATTCGCTCTATATTTCCTTTGAACACCATTTTATTGGTTACATTGTCCGCATCGTTGTTGCGCTGATACAGGACGATGGCATCACCCTCGCGGAAATTCGGCAGGGCTTGCGGGGAGCAGGCAAATGATGATTCGCTCCTGCAAGTTCCGTGTTCGGCATCATGATTCGTCCGTGCCAATATAAGATATGCTTTATGCAAATCTGCGGCATGGTTTTCTTTGATTGTCAGGTCATATAATATCTCTCCCGATTCACATTTCTCTTCGAGCGTAGAAAGCCACAAGGCAGCAGCACCTGCACGCCCCTCATAGTCAATATCTCCCGATTTGGAGGTATACAGTTCTTTTGTGATAAAGTTATACAGCGTATAAAAATAGCACTGTTCCAGCGGAGTAAGTGTCCGAATGCGTTGCGCCACGGCATCGATAGACGGATAAAGGAAACGCTTCCACAGCGTATTGTCCAAATGGCGTTCATTTAGTGTATCCGGATTAATATCTTTCAACCGCTCCGCCGTGTAATGCGGACTGTAACGCAATTGCATGCCATATTCATTCGCCACAATCCGATTGCGTACATCCATCACGCGCCGCACCATCGCCCACGACGGGCGGGCAGGATACAATAACGGATAACGTGTATATAGCAGATATGCCTTTACCTTGCGGTGGTCCATTCCCATGGAATATTCCAGCACCGCCTGATAGAGCAGCATCTGCACTTTATTATTTTCTTTCGGTTCCACTTTGCCCCGGATGGAATATTCGTCCGCTTTACCCGACTTCATTTCTATGAAAGAAGACATGTCGCGCTGCATATAGTCCAAACGCCCTTGCAGGCCCAGTGCTTCGCAAATATATGTAGGTTCCAGCACCGCATCGGTCTTGTCCAGTTCATAGCCGGGAGCACGGAATGTCTCCGTTACTGTCTGCCTGATATGGTCAAAGTGCCGCTTACAATCGGCAAAAAATTCCTTTTCTTTCTCCCTGTCCAGCAAATCGGCACAAGCAGCCAGCTCGATGGAATAAGTACGGAAGGCTTTTTTCATGCAAGTCAGATAGTCCGGTTCCTCTTTGGCATAAATCCATTCGTCCAGAAAAAGATTGGCAATGTTACCAAGTAAGAGAGGACGCGTATTGTCAGGAGTCTGCAAACGTGCCAGCAGATAATTGGCAGGATGGTGCCCATAGTCTTTGAAGCACTCTGCAAGTGAACTGATATCCAGCAGATAATCAGGTTCGAGAATAATGAAGGAAGGCGTCAGTATGCCCGCCTCGTCCACAGCCACATCGAGCAGGTTGACTTGTGCATGGCGCCATAGCAGTTGGCAGGTTTCGGCAAACTCCTCATTCACCTGCGGCACATTATAGCGCACGCGCAACGGTTCGTCGGCAACGGTATCTACGGGAGATACATATAAATAGGTGTCGTCAGCATACTGGAAGCAGACGCGCATCCGGCGTATCCGTTCTTTGGCAGGGGGAGCAACAATATAAGTAGCATCCGCACGGGGAAGCAGGCGATAGAGTGCAACGGGAATATCTTCTCCTGTCAGACGTTTCACAAAGAAAGCCAGCGTCTTGACGTCCCGCAAGAGGTTTTCGCGCAATGGTTCGGCCTGTCGGTTCAGTACGGCATTGGAAGTCAGGCGAAAAGTGTGCAGGCGGTTCTGTTCCACTACGGATAATCCGGCTTTGGAAGCCACAAAACTGATGCGTGCGGAAAGGTCGGTCATTTGCAGACTGCCATCCGGCATTTGTGTGCGACAAAGACGTTCCAGAAACTCACGAAGCTGGCGGTAAGCTGCCGTCAACGGGATGTTTTCGTCCTGACAGACAGTGAGTAAGAAGTGGTAGTCTTCTTTCATTCTTCCTCCTCGACTTCATCAGCCTCGTCCGCGTCGGTCTTCTTGTCCTTAATCATCAGGATACTCAACTCATAAAGCAGATAAAGCGGAACGGAAACCACGGTCAGGGTGAAGGGGTCGCCAGTCGGTGTAATGATGGCTGCAACAATCACAATAATCACTATCGCATGGCGTCGATATTTACGCAGGAAGGATTTATGCACCACTCCCAGGAGCGAGAGCAGCCAGGTCACCAGTGGCAATTCGAAAGCCAGTCCCATGCAAAGCACCAGCATCATGAAATTGTCGATGTAAGAATTAAGGGAAATCTGATTTTCGATAGCCGCACTCAGTTCATAGGTAGAAAGAAAACGCAACGTGAGCGGATAAACCATGAAATAGCCCAGCAATACGCCGAGGAAAAACATCACCGTACCGATACAAAGGGCTTTCTTCACACCGTGACGCTCGTTAGGATAGAGCGCAGGACTGATAAATCGCCAGATTTCAAAGAAAATATAAGGCGTAGCCGTCACCACAGACATCAAAAAAGCGGTGGACATGTGCACAAAGAACGGGGCGGCCAGATTGATATTGATAAGTTTGATATGAAATTCCTGCGTAAAGAATTCATCGTGAAGGTCAAAGACCTTGCCTACGTAACGCAACAGGTCATAGAAGATGAAATCGTTGTGACAGGGTGCCAGTATTACGTTATCAAACAGCCACGGCATTGCAATGAAGTAACCGACAGCCAATACAAACCACACACCAAGTACGCGAAACAGCACACGGCGCAATTCGTCCAAATGGTCCCAAAAGGTTAGTTCTTTATTTGCCATAATTGAGTGATGAGTACAAACTACGGGGCTACAAGCTACGAGCTACAAGTGCTGTTCAGCCTCAATAGCACAGCCACTTGTAGCCCGTAGCTTGTAACTCGTAGCTAATTTATTTGCCTTTCGATGCCGGCTCGTCTATTTCCTCTTTGGTTTTATTGATTTCTTCTTTTGCTTCGTTCACACCGTCCTTGAAGCTCTTCACACCCTTGCCAAGTCCTTTCATCAGTTCGGGAATTTTCTTGCCACCAAACAACAAGAGGATTACCAGAGCGATAATAATCCATTCGGAACCGCTGGGCAGGAAGCCTAATAAAAGTAAGTTTGTCATATCCGTAGTCTTTTTTAAATTTGTTGCAAATATAATAGTTTCACCACAGAATACACGTTTTTGAATGAATTAAAACGAAAACAATGGAGATGAAACCGAAAAACAATGCTATCGTTTACCTAATATCAATCCTGATAATACACTCTTTTCACCCGCGTCGAAATGCTTGTCAACACTTCGTAAGGAATGGTTGCAAGTATATCAGAAAGCACCGTGATGGGTAAGTGGTCACCAAAAATCTCTACCGTATCCCCTTCCTTGCAATCTATATCCGTCACATCAATCATGCAGACATCCATGCAGATATTGCCTACATAAGGTGCACGTTGCCCATTCACCAAACAGTAGGCATGACCGTTGCCAAGATGGCGGTTCAATCCGTCGGCATACCCGATAGGCAATGCAGCAATGCGCGAATCACGAGTCAAGTGTCCCTTGCGGCTATATCCCACTGTATCTTCTCCGGGAACCTCCCGTATTTGCAGGATAGTCGTTTTCAGCGTACTGACATTGTTTTTAATGCTGTTATCAATCGGACTGACACCATACAACCCGATACCCAGACGCACCATATCAAACTGTGCTCCCGGGAAACGCTCAATACCTGCCGAGTTGCAGATATGCCGGAGTATCTTATGAGGAAATGCTTCCTGCAACTGCATGGATGCCACCTCGAACGTGTCTATCTGTCCACGTGTAAACGCATCGAACTGCGATGCATCACTGCCCACAAAGTGGGAGAACACCGACCGTGCAATCACTGCATCCTGCCCCTTCAACCGCTCAATGAGCCGCGGCATATCTCCGGCAGCAAATCCCAGGCGATGCATCCCCGTATCCAATTTGATATGAATAGGGAAATTAGTGATACCTTCTTTCTCAGCCTCCTTAATTAGCGCATCCAGCAGATGGAAGCTATATACTTCCGGCTCCAGTTTATAGTCGAACATCGTCTTGAATGCCGTCATCTCCGGGTTCATGATGATAATACTTGCCGTGATTCCCGTCTTGCGTAGTTCAGAGCCTTCGTCCGCCACAGCCACAGCCAGATAATCGACATGATGTTCCTGCAATGTCTTGGCAATCTCATACGAACCCGCACCATAGGCGGAAGCCTTCACCATGCACACCATTTTCGTCTCCGGTCTCAACTGGCTACGATAGTAGTTCAGGTTGGCTATCATGGCTCCAAGATTCACCTCGAGGATAGTCTCGTGCACCTTCTTTTCCAGTTCTTCCGTCAACGCATCGAAACCAAACTGGCGGGCGCCTTTTATCAATATAATCTCATTTTCCAGTCGCAATTCTCCGCGTGAGATGGCATGCAACAATGCCTCTGTGTTAGGATAGAAAGCCTTTTCCATATCAAACCGTGCGGCGCACGAAGATATTTCACCACCCACACCGATGATGCGTTCAATGCCACGGCTACTTGCCAGTTGCGAAACTTTCCGATAGAGTGTCGGCGCATTCTGCCCCGTCTCCAGCATATCCGAGAGAATGAGTGTACGTTTCAGTCCGTTGCTCTGCGAGCGGCGGTAAAGAAAGTCGAGCGCAATATCCAGCGAAGCAAGATCACTGTTATAACTATCATTTATCAGCAGACAACCGTTTTTGCCTTCCTTCACTTCCAAACGCATAGCCACCGGTTCCAGGGTCGTCATACGCTCCGTAATCTTTCCGGCAGGAAGCATCAGATAGAGGCAAGCCGCCAGGCAGTTCAGCGAATTTTCAATAGAAGCATCGTCAATGAAAGGTAACATAAATGTGTTGTCCATATCCAGGTAACGATAGGAAATAACGGTACAATCCTCCTTTTTCTCCACCTTACTTATAAATAACGGACGCTCCATATCCTTCCGGCTCCACGCTATTTCACGGGCGCTGAGCATGGACTTCGCTACACAATTGCTGATGAACTCATCGTCTCCGTTATAGATAATCACATCACAGTTCTTGAACAGGGTCAGCTTCTCCATGCACTTTTCTTGCAGAGAAAAGAAATTCTCCTGATGAGCACCACCGATATTGGTCAGTATACCAATAGTAGGTTTGATAATATTCTGTAGGGCACGCATCTCTCCCATTTCCGAAATGCCCGCTTCAAAAATAGCGAGTTCAGACTGTTCGTTCATTTGCCAAACGGACAGAGGTACGCCAATCTGAGAATTGTAGCTACGCGGCGAACGAACAATCACACGTTCGGGACTAAGCAATTGGTGTAGCCATTCCTTTACAATGGTCTTTCCGTTGCTGCCCGTAATACCAATTACCGGTATCTGGAACTGCTCACGATGTTGCTCAGCCAACTTCTGCAAAGCTTTCAACGGGTTAGAAACAACTAAGAAGTTGAGAGTTGAGAATTGCCCCAACTCTCCACTCTCCACTTTTTTATAGGTTTCCTTGCTGACCACAAAGTTGCGGACGCCACGTGAATATAAATCAGGTATATAGCGGGCGCCATCATTGCGCTTGGTGGTTAAAGCAAAGAACAACGTTTCTTCGGGGAAACTCAAGGAACGGCTGTCGGTAAGTAACCAGTCTATGGTTGCCGGCGTGTCCCCCACACGTCGTGCACCGATGCGTTCAGCTATTGTTTCAATCGTATATGACATATTTCTTTCTCGTTTTGGAAATCTAAGTACGGGTATTTTTTGTTAAGTCGGTCTATTTTTAACACAATTTGTCCTAAAAAACGCTTATACTCGTCTGACTCCGGATGGAAAGGCTTATGAGATAGCGCTTTATTGATATTTTCACTTTCCTGCATAATCTCTAACGCATCCTCGGAGAGGCAGGTCTGCACAAACTTCTCCCATACGTAGCGTACCGCCTGGGGGGACGGGTGCACCATGTCGTCAGCGTAAAAACGATAGTCGCGCAACTCATCAAGAAGAAGTTCGTAAGCCGGAAAATAGAAGACATGTTCGGGAAAAGCAGCTTGTAGCTGGTCAATAGCAAGCAGAAGGATAGCTTTGCTCAGTTGGTTGGCATGCATGCCGTCGCGCACGTGTCGGATGGGGCTGACAGTGAAAATGACTTTCAACTTCGGGTTCCGGGCTATCAGACCGGAGAACAGGGAGGTATAGTCCGATACGATCTCCTGCACGCTGAGTTGGCGGCGAGTGAAAACAGACTCCGGCTGTTTATGACAGTTTGCCACAATGTGTCCTGTTTGTTCGTACACCCACGACGTGCCGAAAGTCAGCAGCAGGCACTCCAATTGATGGATGCGTGCGTGTGCCGCCTGCAGACGGGTATTGATACGCTGCAATGCTTCTTCCGCCGAGGGCGAAGAGAAGTCTCCGTGATGCATCGGACTATGCCAACATTCACGGAAGAAGAACAAATCCTCTTCTGTATAAATCTTGCCTGCCGCCACCTCGCGCAAGGCTGCCGAAACGGACAGCGGATTATAAAGAACACCGAAAGGATTGATATCCGGACGAAACTTGGCATCCGCCAGCAGCGCGCCCATGTTGGTGGCAAAGCAAGAGCCCATCAACAAGAGTTCGTCCGACTGGGTCAGCAGAGGTAAACCGGAAGGTAATTCAACAGGAGTCAGAAAATTCATAAATAAATCGTAAGAGTTGGATGTAGCCTACATCATCATATTTTTCCGGATAGAGAACTTCACGATAGCCATCGCCTGGATGGAAGTGAACGGAATATCCATCGGCTCATGGTGCGGGTTGTAGCTCACCAGTTTGATGCAACCTTCCACATCGGAACGGTTTATGTATTTCGCCGCCAAGTATTCATCGCCATCAATATTGAATGAGACCAGATACATCTCACCATAAATGACGCTGTTGAAGTTGCTGATTTCCTTGAAACCTACAATGTCCCCCGACTTCAAGATGGGATACATACTGTCTCCACTGATATAGAGCGCACCATCGCACATAGGGATGCTGGGAATTTGTATCTTTCCTACTATATACTGATGCTTATTGGCAAGCAATGTGCGCAGGTTGGCAGCGGCAGTGATATCATACAACGCCACGCTGCGGTCTTTCATCGCATCGGGCGTTTTGGGATTGTGTATCATCTCAACCTCGCCGTATACCAATTCACCATTGTAGTTTCTTGATTGAGGCATGGGCTTCCCTTTTCCCAGCAGCAACCAGTTATAGTCCACGTCTTTCAGTTTACTCAGCAGCAACGGGAAGTCAATGCTATTGCGCGCAACCCAGTTGCTGAGTGTGGAACGCGACACACCCAGATAGCCGGCCAGGTCGGCATCAGTCTTAAAGTTCAATACGCGTTTGGCGCGTTTCACAATGTCTGCTACGTTAAATAAGAGGTCTTTTTCTTTTTCCATTTTAAATCAAGTTCTAATGCCTGTTGTTTTCTGTACGAAAACCAAATTATATTTGCAGCAACAAAACTAATCAATTTGTTCCTAACCAAGCAAACAAAAGTATGAAAGTTCTGAAAAAGAAAAAGTGTTTCATCAGATACCTGGAAGAAACAAGTAGGTACAAAAAATCACCTGCCATGGTTTTCAGACCATAAATAATGGTCTTAGAACCATGACAGGTAACTAACAAACTCTTAGAAAAAAGAGAAAACAGTCTAGTCAATTCTTGCTATTAACAATTAATGTTGCGTGGGAGATATATAAACCCACTTTGGAAATTCTTTATAAACGTTTATAATATCGCAACCTTCTACCCCCAACCCATTTCTACAGGGTGGTTAATACTACCAAGGCTTGATATAAAGATTAGCATTTGGGGTTAAATATTGATTTCTGTACCATACAATATTATCGACATTATTCACTAAATCGTCACTACCTCTTTCAATCCACTCGCTAAATTTCGGATAAACCCCTGTTATATCCTGACGTTCAACAGGCCAAGCTATTTCTTCAGGAACTTTCAGCCCCCACACAAACCGCTTATCACTGCAATAGTAGATACCTGCAGAAGTTGTTGCACCAGCATCTTTATCATAAGTCGTATACAATTCTGTAGGCATCCAATCTATCAAATGTATCTCACGGTTGGAACCGTCTGTTTTCTGCAAGAAATAATCGAAAGCGGATTGGGCGCCAAAACCGTCAAAGAAAGGTCTTCTCCTCGGGTTCTCTGTCTTATGTCTCTTTTCATCAATCTTCAAAGTAAAAGTTATGGTCGGAACTTCCCCAGTATACAAGTGCGTCTTTTCTGTATTATAGAAGCTACCTCCATTTATTCCTCTTAATCCATCGAATCCGTTAAGCGCGAGAATCACATATTTAGTACCCTCAATTAACTCCACACTTCCACCGCCAAAATTACTCTTAACTCCAGTAACTTCTATTATATCCTTTCTAAGGATTTCCATTGATGTTTCACTTAGTGTCCCGGGGGCAGCATCTGTAGCAAGCCTATGTCCTATCTGCATACAGAATCTATAAGGCAAACTTCCTCCCATAGCACGAATCTTCAAGGTCACAGTTAAATTGGTATAATCAAGACTTTCATAATTAGAAGTAGGCACCCCTTGAGCCTTTATATTATAATTTACTACAAAGTCATTAAAATCATAGTCTGCCGTCTCAGGCCAACGGTCTTCAAACATAAGAGTCCCAAAACCATTCTTAGACGGTTGATAGTACACATAATTAGGATAATTAGCTTCTGAAGCATCAATTTTGTCAGGGAATATTGCACTGGCAGCCCACGTCGCCGCATCAGCTCTTGTTACAGTCTTTTGAATAGGTACCTCCATAACTTCCTTTCCTCCGGAGGCCAAAGCATATTCAAACCAAATACTGGAGTTTGCCTTAGGAACTTCCAGCGTTATGGAGCTTTTACCTTCCGCCACAGGCAGTTCGGCTATTTGCTGAGTACAGGATTTATCAGTGTAAACAGCCACTGAAGCTGCATGAGGAGAAGTCATAGCAACAGTCACATCTTGTGAGGTTTTCCAGTCAAATCCTTCCGGCACAACCAAGTCTTCGGTCTTCTTCGGTGCCTTATCGGGATCATACACATCATTTTTTACGCAAGAGGCGAGCATCATAATGCTACTGCCTACAAGCAACATGTTTAATAAATAATTCTTAGCGTTCATGTGTCAGCTTATGTTAATTGATTAATTAATGCCGTTGTATTAAAGGCATAACGATATTCTAATATTTCATTTGTCGTTAAAGGCATTCATCGTGTCATTTAATGGCGTAGCATATCAATATCGTCAGTATTCATTGCAAATATAAAGGCTTATTTCCAACACGGCAATCATTAGAATAGGGTAATTGAAATTATATTCAGAAAGTTGCAAATTTAGAATACTATTGATAAAGAATAGAACATCTGCCTTCATGTTCTTCACTCTGCTTAAGCCACTTTTGTGGCTATTTGTGCGGAAAGGAACAAAAGTGATTAGTGATTAGCGTTTAGTGATTAGTGATTAGTAATGAGGCAAATGATAAACAGCAC
>OGIE01000658.1_pt1 | contig 51103 bp, 29 predicted proteins | sample 1571581 | NCBI WGS metagenome assembly OGIE01 (sample SAMEA2582021, study PRJEB24529) | metagenome | biome: Human gut stool | place: China | collected 2011 | reverse complement strand
TGAAGGAGATCGCGGCCGTGTGCGGCATCGACAAGGTGCTGACCACCCACTGCGCACGCCACACCTTCGCCTGCATGGCCGTCGAGTACGGCATGCCGATCGACGTGCTGGCCAAGATTCTCGGCCACTCGAACACCAACATGACGCGCCATTACGCCAAATTCTCCGAGACAGTCATCGGCCGTGAGATGGAGGCGTTCGGCGAGCGGCTGGCATCGGCTACTTGATACCTGAAAGGATTCGGCCAAAAGCGCCCCTCGGATGAGGGGCGCCGACGCCTATCGCTGGCTCTCTTCAATCAGAGAGTTGCGCAGCAGATCCAGAAACCGTGTCAGCCGCAACTTGCGGTTGATGACTCCACGGCGGCATTGGATGGGATTGTTGATGCGGACGTTGAACATCCACGAGAACAGCTCGACCAACTGTTCCACATTGGCACGGGTACCATCGATACGCCGCCCCACGCCGGCAGCATGCAACGCCGCAATCAGCTCCATGAGATCCGTCGGCGTGAACGGCTCGGCCAGATAGAGCGCCGAGCGGGTTTTTTCGCTCTGCGGCAACCGGTCCATGACCGCGGGATGCTCGATACGCAGATGAACCATCCGCATCTCGAATTCCAGATGTGAGACGGCTCCTTCCCAAAGCGCGACAAGCGCCGCCGGACGCCGTTCCTCACAGGAGCGCAGCCGCACGAGCCGGTTCCGCGCACGGGACAGGGCGTGCAGCATGTCGAGCGGAGCGCACTGCTCCGACGCCACGAGACGCTGCACGCTCCCGACGAAACGCGCATACGAGGCTTTCAAGCGTTCAAGATCGCACTGCCCGGCACAGCTTTCCAACGACGTGCACAACAATTTCATAAAATGGCTGTTCTCCAAAAAACGCAGATTCTTTGACGGATTCTTCTTATTCTTATGAGTTTTCATTTTTCAAGATTTTTCAGTTTTACGTTTCTGTCTTATAATTCCATATGTGCAGAGTTGCAGGGTGGCCCCCGCGAACGGAAGAAGGTGTCACGACAAAAAACGGCAAGCCCCGGAGTTTCGGACTCCGGGGCTCGACAATAGGTGGGTAAACCAATGCTCAATACCGCTTCATATTATTAGGTGATACCGGAAAGCGAATCTTATTGCACTACGGAAATTACGTTTCGGGGCGATGGACATTCTTACGAAGCGGGAAGAGAATCGTGCTGCCATTGTATGCCGGGTAGAATGCGGTTCAGCGACACAGCTATGTAGGTCGTGCAGGAACAGCGCTTCACAAAGCCCCCCCTGTTTACCCATGCACAGACTAAATACGGGCGGGGCTATCGCAGCATTGCACCAAAGCCCTGCCCATTCCGAATGCCAGCACCGCAAAAGTCCTGTCCGGTGGAAGATAACGATATATTTCAGATTCGGAATCCATGCCGTCGAAAGCCTACCCGAAAATCGGGACGGGATTAAATGCATGTAACGCCCCGAATTGTCGGGGCGTTACAATACATAAAACTCGGTATTGGCAGTCGCTTTATTGCTGGCCAAGCACGAAAGTCGCCAGCACGCCCTTGTGATCCGTGGGCCATACGCCGAGCGGCTCGATGAACGTATCTCCGCCCGTCTCGCGGATCCGCTCGCTCCACACGACCGATGACGACGGTCCCACGACCTCGACACGCTTCAGCACGAAAGCTCCGCCCGGCAGGTAATAGATGAAGTCGACGCGGTCCCGTTCGTCGGCATCGAGGGCCGGCAGTTTCCGCCACGTAACGCCGTCATAGCCGTCCGGAGTTCACCCCTTCGCTGCATCCGACGCAGCAAAGCAGCAGAAAGACCAAAAGATTCCGCAGCATGGTCGTCTATTTTTCTATTTCGTAATTCCGGGCCAGTCGTCAGTGCGGAAAGGTGAAGCCAACAATCCCGAAGCATCGGTCAGATCGTCGTCCTGCGGATTGTCAGCCCATCCGTAACGAACCGCCACGGGTTCCGCCACCTCGTCGGAGAATACCACGACCGTTTTTTCGTCTCTGATGTACGCCTTAGCCCATACGAACCTGCGGTCGGCACCCGCGACGGAGAATCCGTGCAGATAGCCGTAGCGGTTTCCGTCGGAGGGTTTCAGAGCGTCCGCAGTGTCGAAGGTCAGCACGATGCGGCTGCCATCGCGTTCCATCGACCGATAAACAGGACCGCCCGCCGCAACGTCGGTACGGCCGTAGGCCACGTTGAGCGCCGCGCGGCTCAGACGGTAACCTACATCGCGCTTGTTGCGCGGATGTATGTCGTTCGCCTCGCCGATGTCGGTGATGACGGCTTGTCCCGTCGCAGGAAGTTCCAATGTTAGATTCTGAGCCTCGCGCAGTTCGGCCCACTCGCTCTGGCCGGGCTGTTCGGCGATCTGCATATAGTTGGCCAGCTGCACCCAGCAAAAGGGGAATTCATAGCCCCACCGCCCGCGCCAGTCGCGGATCATCAGTGGGAAGAGCCGGCGGTAGCTCTGCGCACGCCCGGCGTTGTTTTCACCTTGGTACCAGACGGCGCCCTTGATACCGTAGCCGACAAGCGGCGCGATCATGCCGTTGTAAAGCAGCGATGCGAAACTGTTGGGATTAGCGTAGTTACTCCCGCCGGCGATTCCGAACATCGCCGGCATGGCCGACGGGCGGTAAAGCCATTCTCCCGCCAGATCGTAACGCGTGCCTCCGACCTCCAGATACAATCCGTCCGCATCGCCCCAAATTCCTCCGTCGCCGCCCGTATCCTCGACCCGCACGACGATAAGATTCTCACCCTCGCGCAATGCACCGGCCGGAAGTTCGTATCGTCGCGGACGGTCCCAGCCGTGCGTTGCACCGACCCGCAGGCCGTTGACATAGGTAACGTCCGCGTCGTCGACTGCCGGAAGATGCAGTACTCCTTTCTGTCCGGCCGCCGAAGCCGGCAGCGTCACGCTCTTTCGGAACCAGACATGCCCGTCGGCAGCTCCCAGCACGTTTTCCCAAACTTGCGGGAGCGTCATCGTCCGCCAGTGTTTCGCAGGAGCGGCGACTGCCGGATCGTACCAGCGTCCACGATCTCCGGGATCGTTTTCCAAAGCGGCGCTGTAAGCCAAGTGGTTTTTAAGTTCCTTGCCGATGGCTTCGCGCGGAGAGCCTTTGCCGGCATAACGGGCGTAATCCGAAGTCGTGCGCATCGCGTCCCAGCTCGTCCATGTCTCGATATCGGTTCCGCCCCACGAACTGTCGATCAGGCCCACCGGAACACCCGTTTCGGTATGGATGAACTTGCCGAACCAGTATCCCACGGCCGAGAACACGCGCGAGGTTTCGGGCGTGCATTCCACCCAGCGCCCGGAATCGATGTCGTCCTGCTCCTCGAAGGCGATTTTGTCTCCGACGGACAGTAACCGGATGTTCGGATTGGCCGACGCGGCGATCTCGGCCTCGCAGTCCGTCGTGGGATCGAGCCGCCACTCCATGTTCGACTGCCCGCTGCAAAGCCACACGTCGCCAACCACGACGTTCGTGAAGCGCACGGTGTCTGCACGACCCGTAACGGTCATTTCACGCGGGGTCGTGTCGGCTGCCATGGCCGGAAGCGTCGCCTCCCAACATCCCGTGCGGTCGGCCTGCACCGAGACTTCGGACCCGGCGAAACGGACCGTCACCGATTCGCCGTTCGCGGCCCGGCCCCATATGCGAATCGGACGTTCCCGTTGCAAAACCATGTTGTCGCTGAAGAATTTAGGCATCGATACTTCGGCTTGTGCCGTTTGCCACGTCACCAGAAAAGCCAAAAGCGTAAAGACCAAACTTTTCATCGTTGCATTCTCATTTATTCCTCAATTTTCACGACAAACCCACCTCCGGGTGCGAGATGTATCTTCAAGGGTTCGGTCGTGTCGATACGGATCGTTTCGCGTCTGTAGTCCGAAGCCTTGCGATCGGCGTTCGCGCCGTCGCGGAAGATCGTCGCCCCGACCGTAGCGTCGATGCCCAGCGGCGCAAGGTCGATCTCCACGTCGCGCGGCGTCCAGTCCGTAATGCCGCCGACGTACCACGTCGAACCCTTGCGACGCGCCGTGACGATATATTCGCCCAGGCGTCCGCCGAGGATACGGGTCTCGTCCCAGACGGTCGGGATCGCCGCAATGAACTCCGTGCATTCCTTCTCGTGCAGGTAGGCGGTCGGAGAGTCGCACAGCATATTCAGCGGCGAATCCAGCACGACGTAGAGCGCCAGTTGGTGACAGCGCGTGCCCTGACTCATTGGTTCCGAATTGACGGGACGGTAGTTGTTGCGTGTGGCGTTCCGCATCGCTCCCTGCGTGTAGTCCATCGGACCTGCGGCCTGGCGGATGAAGGGGATCGTCACGTCGTATTTCATCTGGTCGACCGTCGGCGGCTGCCATTTCATCTGTTCCAGACCATGCACGCCCTCGAAATTCAGCACATTGGGCCATGTGCGGTTCAGGCCCGCAGGCTTGTGCGTACCGTGCAGGTCAAGAATCAGGCGGTACTTTGCCGCCGTTTTCGCAGCGCGGTAGTTGAACGCGGTCATCTGCTGGTCGTCACGGTCCATGAAATCGACCTTGAAGCCTTTGACGCCCATCTCCGAATAGTGCTTGCAGACGTTTTCCAGATCGCGGTCGAAGGCCCAGTAGCCAGCCCAGAGAATGATACCCACACCTTTCTGCCGGCCGTGCTCCACGAGCTGCGGCAGGTCGATCTCCGGAACCACCTGCATCAGGTCGGCCTTTTTGTTCACGGCCCACCCTTCGTCGAGGATCACGTATTCGATCCCCTTTTCGGCGGCGAAGTCGATGTAATATTTATAGGTTTCGGTGTTGATGCCCGCACGGAAATCCACGTCCGAGATGTTCCAGGCGTTCCACCAGTCCCAGGCTACCTTGCCCGGTTTGATCCATGACGTGTCGTCGAGACGCGACGGTGCGGCCAGCAGGAAGCTCAGGTCGCTGGCGGCGAGGCCCGTGTCCGTGCCGACGATCGCCACGCGCCACGGGAATGTACGCGGAGCGTTGATCTCAGCGATATGGTCTTTCCGTTCCCGGACGAGCATCTGCAAGTTGTTGTACCCGCCCTGCTCCTGCTTTTCCGGATAGGAAGCGAAGATTCCTTTCAGGCCGTTCTTCGCCGCTCCGGCATTGGTCAGATAGAGTCCCGGATAGTTTTCGAGGTCGGTTTCCGTAATGCAGACTTTCACCCCGTCGCCGGCGTCCACCACCAGCGGCAGGAACATCAGCCGTCCGGAATTCAGCGCCGAAAGGCGTGCCGTGGTGTAGGTGTTCTCGAACGAATTGAAGAACTGGCTTTCGAAATTCCCCTCATTGCCTCTCGCCACATAAGGAACCGTGGCCTCGAAATCGGCGGGGAAACGGTATTCCGCCTGTTCGCTCACGACGTTGAAAGGTTTTTTCGCGCGGCTCACGAAGCGGTAGGCGATGCCGTCGTCGTAGGCACGGAACTCCACCCACCAGTCGCCCTTCATGCGCAGCGTCAAGGAGTTGTAACGCTCGCGGAGCGAATCGGCGCGGTAGAACGGCGACGGAATCGCGGTATCGACGCTCGTGCGCGAGACGCCTGCCACACGCGGGACTATGCCCCACGTCGTGCCGTTGTCCAGTGTCAGCGAGAGCGGCGAAGCGTCCAGTATCGGTCGTCCGTCGAGCGTGACGGCATAGGTCAGTGCATCGCCCGCCGCGACGGTCGTCCGAAGACGCCCGTCCGGAGAGGTGAGCGTGTAGGTTTTCTGCGCCAGAGCGGGAAAGGCGCAGGCGACGGAGGCTGCAAGCAGCAGAAGCGTTTTTTTCATCGTTTCTCTTCGTTCAGTGAGTTGCATATTTTTTCGTTGATCTTCCGGATACGCGCTTCGTCCACCTTCACCGCCTTGCGGTCGTAGGTCATCAGGCCGTTGACCTCGATCTCCACGTCCGTAGTCTGGGTATATACTGCGGCCGAAAACCCGCGGCCGATCAAGTCGTAAAGCATCGATGCGTATTTTTCATATTCGTCGGTCACCTCCTTCGGAGAATTGAAACTGATATAGCCCCAGTTGCGGTCGGGCTCCCAGAGGTGCTCCTTCATCACGAGACCGATACCGCCGTACTCACCCAGCACCGTGGCGCGGTTCGCGTCATAAAGATACAACGAAGGTTCCGGATAATTGTGCAGATCCAAAATGTCTCCCGTCAAATAATGATTGCCGCCGCTGGCCGGATTCACCAACCGCGTAGGATCGTAAGCCTTCGTCCACTCGGCGATCTCCACGGTCTTGAACTGTCCCCACGCCTCGTTGAACGGCACCCACACGCCGATCGAGGCGACCCCCCGCAGCGCGTCGATGATCTCGCGCCACTCCTTGCGGTAGCACGCCTCCGACGTGGCCGAGCGCTGTTTCTCCTCGCCCGTGAAGTAGGTCTTGTTCTGCCATTGGGGATTGAAACCCGCCTGATCGCCGATCGGCATGTCCTGCCAAACGATCATTCCCAGACGATCGCAGTGCCAGTACCAGCGCGCCGGTTCGACCTTGATATGCTTGCGGATCATGTTGAATCCCCACTCCTTCGTCTTCTCGATGTCGTAGGCCAGCGCCTCGTCCGTCGGAGCCGTATAGAGTCCATCGGGCCACCACCCCTGGTCCAGCGGACCGAACTGGAACAGCGGTTCGTCGTTCAGGCAGAGCCGCACGATGCCCTTCCCGTCCTTCGCCGTCGAGAATTTACGCATCGCCGCATAGCTCGTCACCCGATCGACGACCTTTCCGTCGCGTACGAGCCTAATATCCAGATCGTAGAGATGCGGCGACGAGGGACTCCACAACTTCGGCGAAGCCACGTACAGCTCCGCGTCGGCTCCGCACAGGGCCGTCGCCTCGGCGACTTTCCCCCCGTCGTCGAGCAACGTCACCTCCACCCGGTCCCCGGGCTGCGTCCCGCACGTAGCAGTCGCGATGCGGAACGTGCGGCGGTCCAGATCGGGAGTCGCAACGACGTTGCGGATATGCTGCTGCGGCACGGCTTCGAGCCACACCGTCTGCCAGATACCCGTCACGGGCGTATACCAGACCACCTCAGGACGCTTCACCTGCTTCCCACGCGGTTGGTAACCGTCGTCCGTCGGGTCCCAGACCCGCACGCGGAGCGTGTTGACGCCTTTTTGCAAAACAGATGTGATATCGAACTCAAAAGGCGTATAGCCGCCCTCGTGCCGGCCCAGATTCACGCCGTTCACCCACACGTCGGCACGCCAGTCCACGGCGCCGAAGTGCAGCAGCACCCGGCGGCCGCTCCATTTCGCAGGAACCGTGAATGTCCGTTCGTACCAAAGCTCCTGCTCCGCACCCACACTGCGCCCCACGCCTGAGAGCGACGATTCGGCGGCGAACGGCACGAGGATCTCACCGTCCCACGCCACGGGCACCTCCCCGGCAGGGCGTATGGCGTAGTTCCACAGTCCGTTCAGGTTTTGCCACTCCCCGCGGACCATCTGCGGCCGCGGGTATTCGGCAAGCACGTTTGCAGGATCGAGGCCCTCGCCCCACGACGTTTTAATACGGTCGCCCGCAGGATGCCATTGCGCCGCGGCAGTCAACGTCGTCAGCAGGGCGGCGGCAGTCATCAGTTTCTTCATATCAGTCGATGTTTAGGGTTTGCGAAAGTTTCAGATCACGCGACGAAGAGCCCGCCTCGATGCGGTATGCGCCCGCCTCGACCCGGAAGTCGCGGAGGTTAATATCGTAGTAGCAGAACGCGGAGCGGTCCAGCCGGACACTCACACGTTTCACTTCGCCCGGAAGAAGCGTCACGCGCTCGTAGCCTTTCAGTTCGCGGACCGGACGCGGAACCTCCGACCCGCAGGCTCCCGCATAGACCTGTGCGGTCTCCGTGCCGGCGCGGCGCCCCGTGTTCTTCACCGTGAACGATACCTGCCAGCCGTCGTCCGCAGGCGTCACCTCCATGTCGCCGTATTCGAACGTCGTATAGCTCAGTCCGTAGCCGAACGGGTACATCGGCTCCGTGCTCCGGCGGTCGTAACCGCGGTAACCCACGAAGACGCCCTCGTCGTAGCTCACACGCTGCAACGGGCTGTCCTGAAAGCGGAAGACATTCGGGTAGTAGCTCCCGAAAGTCGGATTGTCCTCAGCGCGGCGTTCGATTGTTATGGGCAACCGTCCGCTCGGATTCGTGCGGCCCGTGAGGATGTCGGCCAGGGCCCGGCCGCCCTCCTGACCCGGATACCACGCCAGCAGCATGGCACGCACACGGTCGGCAAACGGCGTGAAATCCACCCCGCCGCCCGCGTTGACCACGACCGCCACATTCGGATTGAGCGATGCCACAGAGGCGATCTCGTCAGCCTGTCCCGCAGGCAGTGCGAACGTGCGGTCGGAATTCTCGCTCTCCGAAGTCTGGTCGAAGCCCGCGCAGTAAACCACGGCATCCGCCGAGGCGATCGTCTTCGCATGCTCGGCGGGCGAATAGCCCGCATATTGCAGCTTCACCTCCGCCGTGCGGATGTTGTCGTAGAACTCCAGACGGATCGCATAGCACCGGCTGGCCTCGACGTCCAGCGTCGCCGTCTTGGTCGAGACGCCGTGGTCCGACCAATGTTCCAGCACCTCGCGGCCGTCGACGAAGAGACGGTAGCCGTCGTCGCCGCTCACGGTGAAGATCGCTCGCTCCGAACGCGCGGGGCGGAACTCACCCGTCCAGCGCGCCGAGAAATGATCCGCGGGAAGGCCCTCGGCAGGGGCGCCCTCCCAGAAAAAGTCCACTTCGGGATGCGTCGTCGTCACGACCGAAAGGCCTTGCAGGTCGCGGTTGGCGTAGAACTCGCAACGAAGGCCCGGTTCGCCGTCCGGCGTGAAGAACCGGCCCGAAGCGGCCAAAGCTGTCGTCCCCCGCGGCGTAAGGCACTCCACACGCAGCCCCTTTTCCGCTGCCAGACCTTCGGCGACGGAGACGTATTCGAACGGAGAGCCCTCGCCCGAACCGCCGCCCATCGGCAGCTTAACGGCATTGGGGCCCAGCACCACCACCCGGCGCGTCCGGCGCCCGAACGGAAGCAGTCCGTCGTTCTTCAAAAGCACCATCGAATTGCGGGCAACCTCCAACGCCGTGGCGTCCGATTCGGGATTGCGCTCCGGGATCGAAGCGTCCTTCTGCTCACGGTCGAGGAACCCGAAGGCGATGAGCGTCTGCAGGATATGAAGGCACTTCGCGTCGATCGTCTCCTCGGTGACGACACCCGCAGCGAGCAGTTTTTGCAGATTCTCCGGATTCGTATACCGTGCGCCCGGCATTTCGAGGTCCAGGCCGTTGTTCACCGGACCGGCGACCGAGTAGGTCGCGTCCCAGTCCGACATGAAGATACCCTCGAAGCCCCACCGTTCGCGAAGAACGCCGACGGCAAGGTCGCGGTTCTCAGTCATGTGCTGCCCGTTGACGAGGTTGTAGCTCGACATAACGGCTCCCACGCCCGCCTGCTCGACGGCCTTGCGGAACATCGGAAGGTAAATCTCGTGAAGCGTACGCTCGTCGATGTCCGACGAGACGTGGTGGCGGTCGTATTCCTGATTGTTGCCACAGAAATGTTTGACCGTGGCCATCACACCCTCGCCCTGCATGCCCGCGATGTATGCGGACGCCGTCTCGGACGCAAGGTAGGGATCCTCGCCGTAGTACTCGAAATTACGACCGCACAACGGCGAGCGGTAGATGTTCACGCCCGGACCCAACATGATATGTACGCCGCGAGCACGTGCGTCGCGGCCCAAAGAGCGACCGTAGGAGCGCGCAAGCGAACGGTCCCAAGTCGCCGCCAAGGCGATTCCGCACGGATAGAGCGTGCTGTGCGTGTCGTTGCGGACGCACTGAGGGCCGTCGGCCATCCGGATCTCAGGGATGCCCAGTCGCGGGATCGAACGGATATAGAAGCCGTCGTAACCCCCGATATAGGAGAGCTTTTCCTCCAAAGTCATGCGGGAAACCAATTCCGAGGCGCGCGCCTTGGCTTCCGGGGTGATACGCTGGGCAGTAGCCGAAAGCGTGAGGATAATCGATAAAAGGGTTAATAGAATGTGTTTCATAAGGGTTGATTTAAACTCGAAACAAAAATACGGCTAATATCAAGCTCCCATCATTAAATATCCGGCAGATTGATTAAAAAATCCAGCCAAACCCGCAATTCATCCAAAAGACGAATGATCTCCCCGCAGAGTGCCAAAAGTAAACACTGAAAAACAAGTGGGTGTTGAATAACCGCCGTCGAACAGTCACGTCTCCTTACAGAGAGGAGGGGTGTTTTGCCGGATTTTTTAAATAGCTTGCCGGATTTCCTAAATGGGCTACAATAAAAACGACCTACTTTTGTATATAATTAAAATCATCAATTATACGCCTATGAAACAGCTGTGAAAATGACTAAAAAAATCGGAAATCTAAAACAAACTCAAACTTTACTCTATGAATCTTAAAAATTTACTATTTGCGAGTCTGATATGCACTTTCTGTGGAATATCCACGATCGTATCAGCAAATACTGTGGGGGGGGGTAGCGTCGCCAACCAACAATCGGACGATACGCATGTAATCACCGGTCGCGTAGTCGACGCCTCGACCAACGAGCCGGTCATAGGAGCGAACATCGTGGTGAAAGGCACTACGAACGGCACAGCCACCGGCGCCGACGGCCGCTTTACGCTCCAAGTCGGGAAAAAAGCCACGATCGACGTTTCATTCATCGGCTATAAAACCAAGTCGCTCGATGTCAGCAGCGCCACGGAACTTCTCATAAAACTCGAATCCGACAACGAACTCGAAGAGGTCGTGGTCGTCGGAGCCGGTTCCCAAAAGAAAATATCGATCACCGGAGCCGTTACGTCGGTTGCCGGCAAGGAGCTCAAATTCCCCTCCTCGTCACTGACGTCGGGACTTGCCGGCAAATTGGCCGGTGTGATCTCCATGACTTCGTCGGGCGAGCCCGGAGCGACGACCGAATTCTACATCCGCGGCGTCGGGACGTTCGGAGGCCGCGCCACACCACTCATATTGCTCGACGACGTAGAAATCTCATCGGGAGACCTGAACCGCATTCCTGCCGAAACCATCGAAAGCTTTACGATTCTCAAAGATGCCTCGGCCACGGCCATCTACGGCGTCCGCGGCGCCAACGGCGTAATGATCGTCACGACGAAGAAAGGTCAGGAGAACACGCGCGCAAAAATCGGCGTCACGATCGAAAATTCGTTCCTGCAACCCATGCGTATGCCCAAGTTCGTCGACGGAGCTACGTGGATGACTCTTTATAACGAGGGACTGCTCGCCCGCGGAACCGAAACGCCCAAATACACGCAAGAGCAGATCGACATGACCCGCAGCCACGCAGCACCTTATATATATCCCGACGTCGACTGGCAGCGTCTCATGTTCCGCGATTTCAACATGAACCAGCGCGCCAACATCAACATTCAGGGAGGCGGAAACAGGGCAACCTATTACATGAGCCTGAATTTCAACCACGATTCGGGTATCGTCAACGCGCCGAAAGATTACTATTTCGACAATAACATCCGCAACTTCAGTTACAATTTCCAGAACAACATCTCCTACAAACTTTCGAGATCAACGGTGCTCGATCTGCATCTGAACGCACAGCTCGGATCGACGCGGGGACCGGCCGAAGGAGCGTCGAAACTGTTCGAATACATGCTGAGCGCCAATCCCATACAATTCCCGGCGTACTATCCTTCGATGCCCGGCGACACGCATATTCGCTTCGGTAACGCATCCTACAAAGGCGATGAGCTTTACACCAACCCCTATGCGGCCATGCTCGACGATCAGGCGCAGTACAACTATACGACGCTGAACGTTTCGCTGAAACTCGACCAGAAACTCGATTTCATCACCAAAGGACTCGCAATCCAAGGGCTGGCCAACTGGAAAAGTTTCGCCAACAAGGTATACCGTCAGGGAATCAACCCCACCTATTATACGGTGAAACCGAACAGTTGGTCGCCCGACAATCCGAACTGGTTCGAGACGCAGACCGTCGGCCCGCTCGGAGACGAATATGTTTGGGAAGACTGGACCAACGGCAGTGATCCCAATTCGGACCAGACGTTCTATTTCGACGCACGCCTTACCTACAACCGGGCGTTCAACCGCCACAACGTAGGCGCCCTGCTGATGTACATGATGCGCGAATACCGTCCCGGCAAGGATGTCAACAAGGAGAAATACGTACAACGCCTGCAGCGCAATCAGGGTCTTTCAGGTCGTGTAACCTATGACTTCGACCAGCGCTACTTCGCCGAGTTCAACTTCGGATACAACGGTACGGAGCGTCTGCCCGAAGGCGACCGCTTCGAGTTCTTCCCCGCCGTATCGGTCGGCTGGGCCGTCAGCAACGAGAAATTCTGGGAACCGCTCCGCGATTACGTCGATTTCCTGAAAATCCGCGGTTCGTACGGTATCGTGGGCAGCGACGGGTTCGACGATGCCGGCGGTACGCGCCATTTCGTCTATTTCGACCAGATCGTCATTGGCGGCGGAGGCGGTTACAACTCCGGACCGTCGCCTTCGCAGCAGTATTGGTCGGTAGGCCCCGCAGTCAACGGCTACGCCTCCAGCAACGTACACTGGGAGCGCGTGAAGAAACTCGACATCGGCGTCGACCTCTCGCTTTTCCGTCAGGTGAACATCACGTTCGACTATTTCAAGGACAAGCGCGACCGGATCATGATGATGCGCGCCAACTGGCCCGAAATATTCGGTTATTTCAACGCCATACCGTGGGGTCAGGTGGGTAAGGCCGAAAACGAAGGCTATGAATTCAGCATCAACTGGCACAAGGACTTCAACCGGGATTGGTCGATCGACCTGCGCAGCAGTTTCACCTATACTAAGAACAAGTTCATAGACAAGGACGAACCCAACTACACTTATCCGTGGCAGTACAAGCAAGGCCTGCCGATGGACGGCTATCGCTGTGACGGATATGTCGTCGAAGGTCTTTTCAAGAGCGACGAGGAGATCGCCAACAGCCCGGAACAACTGTTAGGTTCCACGCCGCGGCCGGGCGATATCAAATACCGCGACCTGAACGGCGACGGCAAGATCACTCCGGACGACATGACGTTGATCTCGGAATACGGCTGGCGTCCCCGTATTCAGTACGGTGCGGGCGTAACGCTGCGCTGGCGTCAATGGGATTTGGGTGTATTCTTCAACGGGTCCGGCAACCGGACGATCATGGTCGGCAACGACATTGCGCCGTTCGGAGAACGGAACCACAATCTGATGCAGTTTATCGCAGACAACCGCTGGTCGGCGGACAACCCCGACCCAAAAGCAAAATATCCGCGTCTGGGCGTATCGCACGCCGATTTGACCAACAACACGGCAGCCAGCACCTATTGGCTGCGCAACGGACGTTTCATCCGGTTCAAAACGCTCGAACTGGGTTACAACTTCAAATACGGCCGCGTCTACGTCAACGGCGACAACTTGGCCGTCTGGAGTCCGTTCGACCTCTGGGACCCCGAATTGAACTGGTACACCTATCCTTTGCAGCGGACATTTACGCTCGGCGTCCAGCTGAAGTTCTAACAACCTAAAAAAACCAATTATGAAATCAGTATATAACCGAATTTTGGCGACTGTCGCAACGCTGTTGGCACTCACCTCCTGCGACTGGCTCGACGTCGCTCCCGCCAAACAGGCGACGTTCGACGATGCCATGAAAGACAAGGCCCACGTCGAAGCGTGGATTTACTCCTGCTACAAAACTGTAGGAACAAGCGCCCCGGGATATGCGTTCAACATCGAAGGCTCGACCGACGAATTCACCACACCGAAAGTATGGTGGGCAAACACGGTTTTCCGTCATCCCATGGCTTATGCTACCATCTCGTCGTCGAGCAATCAGGCGCAGTGGTGGCGGGAGCTTTACGGAACCATCGGGCATGTACACCTGTTCCTGCGCGAACTGGACCGTCAGAACCCGTCATTCCTGACCGAAGACGACAAGGCGCTCTACCGGGCGCATGCCGCCTTCATCAAGGCTTTCAATTATTTCAAAATCCTTTTCTATTTCGGTCCGTGCCCGATTATCGACGAATACGTCGGCTCCGACACTGCGATAAGCAGTTTCCCCGGACGTTCGCATTTCGATTATTGCGTCGATTACATCTGCGGGCTGCTGGACGAAGCCGCCGCTTGTCCCCAGATGCCTTCGGGATACGAACTCAACGCCACGTACGGACGGGCCAACAAAACGATCATCGCAGCGCTGAAAGCCCGCTTGTTGCTCTATGCCGCATCCGATCTTTGGAACGGCAAATTCCCCTACCTTAACTGGCGCAATGAAAACTTCGAGACTCCCGGCTACGGAAAGGAACTGGTGAGCTACACGTTCGACATCGAAAAATGGAAGCGCGCCAAAACGGCCTGCGAAGATGCAATTCGTATCGCCACGGCAAACGGCCGCAGACTGCTCGAACTGGAGGATGCCAAGCTCCTCGCCCAACGGGACCAACTGCCCGCCGGATATGAAAGCGGCTGCTGGATTCCCGGCATCGACACCTCGACCGAAGAGGGTGAGGAATTCGCCTATCGCGTATTGCTGATGCGTTATGTGGCCGCGTCGACCGAACTGGACGGCAACCGGGAATTGATCTTTACGTCCAACGATATCGGAGCCTCCAATATCTACGGCCAAGGAACCAAGGAAAACGTGCAAAACTCGCTGCCGCGCAAGATCATCCGCAAAAATTCCGGCAACAGCTATCAGGCAGGCTATTGCGGCATCAGCCCGACGCTCAATGCCGTGGAGGCTTTCTACACCAAAGACGGCAAACTCCCCAAATACGACAATGCATTCCCTCCGGCCTCCGAATGGCTGACCTCGGCCGGCATCCGGAAAGGCGACGAGGATCGTTCCGAAATCATCAAACTCAACGTAGGCCGCGAACCCCGTTTCTACGCATGGATCAATTTCGACGGCTGCGACATCGGTCCCAAAATCGTCAACGGCGCTCCGCTGCGTCTGAACCTGCATAGCAGCAACTATTCGGGATACAATCCGTCGACGGGCTCCGACGGCGGCGGCGACAACCAGTGCCAAACGGGCTATCTGTCGAACAAGTGGGTATCACCCAAAATATTGTGGACCGCCGAAGGTGCCGATATCCCCAACTTCTTTTATGCAGTCATACGCATGGCGGAATTGTACCTGAATCTGGCCGAATGCAATGCGGAACTGTATGTAAGGGGCGGCGGCAGCGGCAACGAAATGGCCGATGCGCTGGAGAATGTCAACCTCGTCCGCAGCCGCGCAGGCGTTCCCGAACTGGAAGCATCCGACTGCACTTCGGAGATGTCGATTCTCGACTGGGTGCGCGCCGAGCGTCGCAACGAACTCTTCATGGAAGGACATCGTTACTATGACCTGCGCCGCTGGGTGATTGCCGACCAATATCTCGCCGCCGGCATGCGTGAAGGCCTCGATTCGTTCGTCAGCAAAACCATCGATCCTACGCTGGAACAATTCAACACCCGCGTAAAGGTCGACGGCGACTATGCATGGCACAACCGCTTGTATTTGCTGCCCGTCGATGGCAACGATTGCTATAAAAATCCCCAGATGGTACAAGCCCCCGGCTATTGATCCACAAAATTCCGACAAAGATGAAAATGACAAAATACATATGGATATATGCTGCTGTCTCGGCTTTGCTGGGCACGGCTTGCAGCGACTCGGAGTATGATCTCCAGACTTTGGTCCCCGATCAATATCACAATGTGGTCAACGTGAAGGAAAACACGAACACGGCAGTGCGTATCTACGATACGGGGCTCGATAAAGAATTCGAATTCACCGTACTGCGCGGCGGAAGCGATCCCTCGGTCGCCATCGAGGCTGAAACCGTGCCGATGACGCAGGAAGAACTCTCGGCCATCGATGCCGACTACGTGCTTCTGCCCGAAAAATGTTATTCGCTCGACGGAGCGATTGCAATTCCGAAAGGCGAGGGAGCCGACAAATTCACCGTTTCGTTTTCTGCGGATCAGGTAACGACCGTCCGGGAGATGAGCGAAGCGCTTTCGGCCCCCAAAGTCTACTGTCTGGCGCTAAAACTCGTTTCGGAGAAGTCCTCCGTATTCAGTGACAAGAGTTATATCATACGCCGTGTGGATGTCATGCTGCCTGAACTGGGATTTGCCGAAGCCGGTGAAATCAAAAAGCAACTCTACGATGCCCAGCAGACCGTAACGCTCGATTTTGCTGTCGTACGCGGCGAAACGGACGAAACGCAGCCCGTCAAGGCCATGCTTTCGCCGATGACGCAGGAGGAGCTCGCAAAGATCAATCCTGATTACATGACCGTCCCGGAAAATCTCTACACGCTGTCGGAAAAGGTGTTCGAAATTCCGGTCGGCGCAGAACGCCTGTCTCTGAACGCCTCTTTTACGGGCGAGCAGATTTCGGCCGTACGCGAAGCCGCCGCCGCGCAGTCGAAACAGGCGTGTCTGGCACTTAAAATCGAGTCGGACAACGCTGCGGTCGTCGAAGATCGCAACATATTGCTCTACCTGATGGACATCACGCAGCCGGTGCTGCATTTCGAACTCGTGTCGGGTGCCGCACCCCATACGTATTGGCCGTGGTGGTGGGATAACCGTGCGTACGACAACTGGTATCTGCCTTATCCCGACTTCAAGACACCCTGCGCCGATTGCTGGGGCAGCGGCGTCACATTTCGTCTGAAAATGCCCGACGGCATTCAGAATACATGGACTATAAAATGCCGTTTCGACTATGACGAGTCGCTCATCGCGGCTTACAACGAGTCGGAAGAGATCATGGGACCCGACCTGTACGGCGGTTTGGAAAACTGGCGCAAGACCAGGACCGACTACGCTGCGCTTCCTTCGGCCGACGACATGACGTTCTTCGACGCAGCCGGCAACCGTATCGAAGAAATCACGATGAATCCGGGCGTCAACGAGGTGCTCGTAACCTACAAACGCAACACGGGCGGCTTCAACGGCGCGGGTCTGTATCTCTGTCCGATCGTAGCCTCTACCGATCTGTTCCCGGTCGACAACGAGCAGTACGTGTTGCTGCACGACGAGATCACGCTGCCGGACAAGACGCTGTGGGAGCCTTATGAGGCAGGCGAAGGTACGCTGGCGGCACTCTATGACAGCAACCGTTGGGGCAACTCGTGGCAGACGTCGTGGTTCCCCGGTTATTGCGACAAGACGTACGGACAGTATTTCCAGATCAACATCAAGCAGTATCAGCCCTCGCACGCCATCCGCTTTATTCTCTGGGGCAACGGCGACAACGAATGGCATTGGAACGAGGGAACGGCGCCCCGTGAAATGAAGGTTTTCATCACCTCCGACGCCGTGCCGGCTCCTACCGGCAATCACGATACCGATCGTGCCACGTACAATGCTTTGACGTGGGTCGAAGTGGGTCATATCTGGTGCGAGGCCTACAGCGGCCGCGGATGGATCTCTCCGGCCATTGATTTGCAGGGCCGCACGGCAAATGCCATTCGTCTGTGTACCTATTCGAAAGCGGGCGACGGAGCCAACTACAAAACCAATTCGGGTCCGTTCGAAGGCAATTTCAACCGCGAGCCGTGGAACGACCGCGTGCAGACGGTCGTCAACGAGACGCTTTACAACAACGGTTGGGAGGATACCTACGGAAACAATATCGTCATCACCGAGTTGAGAATGTACGGCAACTGATTTCGAAGAATGCAAAAGTCCCGGGCGGCGTCGGGATCACCGACCGCCGACTCCGCCCGCAGGGCTTAAAAACACAATGACCATGAAGAGACTATTTTACCTGTCCGCATTATGCGGCATACTGCTGTCCGGAGGGTGCACGGATGAAAACGAGGCCTACCCCGGATCGCTTCCGAATCCTTACAACGCCCTCGCGGGCGACGCCAAATCCTATCCGGCCTGCATCACGGTATCCTACCGGGTGGCTGCCGACGCTGTGAACGACGGCTACCGTTACGGCGTCTGCTGGAACACGACGGGCCGGCCCACTATCGAGGACGATTACCAGTACGGTCCGCAAAAGCCTTCGGACGGGACCGCCTTGATGCAGATCATCCCCAACACCCGGCTGAAATACGGCGTAACCTACCATTTCAGGGCTTTCGTCATCGCCGATTCGCAGGTATATTATACCGATGAAACGACGGCGGCGCTCGACGGCGAGTCGCTCGCCCCGATCGATCTGGAATGGACCCGGCAGGAGTTCGCGGGACTTCCCGCCGGAATCGAGGTCTATAAGACCACGTCGGATCTCAACGGCCGCAAATTCCAGGCCTGGTATGCCGTCGCCGACTGTTCGGGCGAAGAGGTCGAACTGCGCGTGCAGGACCCGGGCAATCCGAACGGCGTGACGGTCGACGGACAGTTCACCGACGACTGCTACGTGCTCATCAACGGCGGTCTGTTCGACTTCACGACGCATGCCCACGACGGTATAAAAGTGATCGACGGCGTACTGACGGGAACGGTGTACAATCCGCGCGGTTCGTGGGATGCGGGCGATGCGGAGGAATACAATCGCTGGTATCAGGTGACGCGCGGCATTTTCGGCGTCGACGATTCGGGCAAACCGGCGATTTTCTGGGCCGGGACGGCCAACGAGCGGACGTCGTACTATGCGCATCCGCTTCCGTCGGTCCGCGGCGAGGCGCAGTATGCCGCCGTGAGCAATGTGCTGCCCACGACGCCGACCGAGTGGGCTCCCCGTTTCGCTGTCGGCTGCGGGCCGGTGCTCATGCGCGGCGGCGAGTGTCTGATCGACGGGGCCGTGACGGAAAAAGGCTATCAGCTGACCGACTACGAAATCTGGACCGACGGACTGGCGCTGGCCTCCTATCGCGCCGACCAGACCATCGTAGGATATACGGCCGACGGCAAGGTGATTCTTTTCATCTGCGACGGCCGTGTCGAAGGGCTCAGTCTGGGCGCCACGCACCGCGAGGCCTGCGCGATTCTGAAATCGCTGGGCTGCGTCGACGCGCTGAAGCTCGACGGCGGCGGTTCGACCGCCATGGTGGTATGCAAAGAGCACGTCAACGACCTGACGGGCGGCAACCGACCGGTGGCCACGACCCTCGGATTCTTTAAAAAACAGTAACCCCGATGAATATGCTGTTCAGGTTCAACCCTGAACAGCATATTCATCTATCGAAATCAAAAATGAACAAATCTCTTTTTCTGTATCCGGTGCTGCTCGCCATGCAGTGCATCTGCTGCTCGTCCAATCTCGATATCGAGCAGGCCCCGACGGACGTTTATCGGAACCCGGTCATCGGCCGGGACGGTCCCGACCCCACGGTGCTGCGCGACACGGACGGCACGTTCTGGCTCTACAACACGGCCGACCTGCTCTCGATCTGGCACTCGGACGACCTGGTGACCTGGCAGCGCGCCGGCTCGGCGTTCAACGAGCAGACGAGGCCTGCAGAATCGCGCTACGACTACGGAAAGGCCGCTCTCTGGGCCCCCGAAATCCGCATCATACGGGGCAAATACGTCCTCTTCTTCTCGATGTGGTGGGGCGACGTGGGAACCTACGACGGACACTCCGTGGCCTATGCCGTAGCCGACTCGCCGGCAGGACCGTTCGAATTCCGCGGACAGATCATCAACAGCGACCCCGACTACCCGCCCTATTACGGCACGGCGCACTCCATCGACCAGTTCTACCTCGAAGACGGCGGCAAGCCCTACCTCTTCTGGGGCAGTTTCCGCGGGCTTTACGCCGCCGAGCTGGAAATCGCCGACGACCTGGCCATGGCCGTGAAACCCGAAACGATCCGACGCGTCGCAGGCGGAGCCTACGAAGGTTCGTGCGTCTACAAGCGCGGCGATTATTATTATCTGTTCGCCTCGGAGGGCGACTGGACCGGAGGCATGTCGAGCACCTACCGCACCGTCGTAGGACGCTCGAAGAGCCTTTTCGGCCCCTACGTCGACAGACAGGGACGCCGAATGCTCGACAACCGCCACGAGCTGCTGATAGCAGGCGACAACCGGTTCGCCGGCACGGGGCACAACTCCAACATCATCGAGGACGACAAGGGACAGACCTGGATGTTCTACCACGCCTACGACTCCGCGGCCCCGGACAAGGGACGCCAGACCATGCTCGACCTCGTACAGTGGGACGACGAGGGGTGGCCCCGGGTAAACACCGGACATCCTTCGCAGATTTACGGAATTCCCGCAATCACCCGATAATTCCTATACGATGAAACGTTCGCTGTCCGCCCTGAGCCTCGCTATCGTGTTGCTCGCCGCCGCCTGCTCGCAGGACAAATCATCGCCCGCTCCGGTCGGACCGGGCGGTCCGGAAAACCCGGTCGCACCCCGAAGCATCGCTTTCACATGCAATGAAACCGAACTTTCGGAGAACGGCTCGGCGGTGGTAACGCTCCGGGTCGTTCCTGCCGACGCGCAAGTGGCGCCCACGGATTTCCGGCTGGCCGACGCCACGACCGGAACGGCGCCGGACGACTTTACGTTCCATCCCACCGGAGAAACGGACCCGGCGGCAGGAACCTGCCGAATGCGCATCGCATACAAGGGCGGAGAGCGAAAATTCCAACGCTCCTTCCGTGCCGTATACGGAGACACAGCGCTGCAAAGCGACCCGATTATCGTGCATGCGCCGTCCTATACGCCGGTCGTGCATATCCGGACGGAGGCCCCGGTAGTCGATAAGGAGAACTGGATTGCGGGAACGCTCCGCATCGACGGCGGCAACCGTTTCGAGGATCTTCCCGAAACGGCCCTTTCGGTCCGCGGCCGCGGCAATTCCACCTGGGAGTGGGAGAAAAAGCCCTATGCGCTGAAATTCGACAAAAAGCAGGAGGTGCTCGGCATGCCCAAGCACAAACGCTGGTGTCTGATCGCCAATTACATGGACCGCACACACCTGCGCAACCGCATCGCCTACCACCTCGGAGCACATTCGAAACTCGACTATACGACGCGCAACGAATTCGTCGAGGTGTACATGAACGGCCGATACGAGGGATGCTACCTGCTGACCGAACAGATCAGGGTCGACGCCAATCGCGTGAACGTCGGCGAAAACACGGGCTTCCTGCTCGAATTCGACACCTATTTCGACGAAGAGGTGCGTTTCCGCACTCCGGCTTCGGATATTCCCGTGAACGTCAAGTTCCCGGACCCGGAGGATTTGTCCGAAGCGCGTCTCGATGCATTGAAGGAGTACCTCGCCCGCACGGACCAGGCCGTACAGGCCCGACTGTCCGCAACCGGGGGCGAAGATCCGTTCGAATACCTCGACCGGGAGTCGATGATCGACTACTGGATCATCTTCGAGCTGATGTCCAACCACGAGATGCTGCATCCCAAAAGCGTCTACTTCCACAAAGACGGCAACGGGAAACTCATCGCCGGACCGATCTGGGACTTCGATTTCGAAACGCTCGCCGAGCACCGGCGGACCGGGTGGATCAACTTCGGCAGCGAAGATTCTCCGCTCAACTGGATGCCGTGGGCCAAGCGCAACTGGTGGAATGTGCTGCTGCGACACGATGCGACGCTGCGTGCCGATGTGCGCAACCGCTGGGAGCAATGGTATCCGTTCCTGCGAAGCGTCCCGGAGTTCATCCGGCAGCAACGCGCGTCGATCGCCGCAGCCGTCTCACGCGACAACCGACGATGGCCCGTCATACAGGCGGGAAACGAAAACGGCGACCTCGCACTTACTTTCGATCAGGCCGCGGAGCGCATCGAATCCGTCTATCGGGAGCGGCTCGAATGGCTCGACCGGGAAATTTCGGCCTGGTAAGCAGGCAACTTTGCGGAAAAAACGTAATTTTATACAAAAAAATCATCCATGAAATTCTGGATACTGCTTCTGTTCTGTCTGTTGTCGTCCTCGCTCTGTCCCGCGAAAGAGAGACAACTTATCTTCCGCTCCTTCAACGCTGACAACGGATTGGCGCACAATACCGTGCTGGCCGTCATTCAGGACCGGACGGGGTTCATGTGGTTCGGGACCAAGGACGGGCTGAACCGCTACGACGGCTCCGAAATCCGGACCGTGGCGGTGACGGACGCCATTCCCGGCAACAATTACATCTCGGCGCTGTGCGAGGACAACAAGGGATGCATATGGATCGGAACCGACAGCGGAGTGTGCCTCTACGACCCCGAAACCGAACGCGCGAACCGTTTCCTGCTAAAGGCCGACGACGGCAGCCGTATCACGGAAAACATCCCCCAAATCGTGCTCGCACCGGACAGCACGGTCTGGATCGCCGCAGGAAGTCAGGGATTCTTCCGGTACGACTCCGGCACCAAAACTCTGACACGCATCCGCAGCGACAAAACGGGACGGAAGACCTATTCGGCCCGAAATATCTGTTTCACGGCCCAGAACGCCATCTGCATAACCCTCGACGACGGCAATCTCTATTTGTCGGAGGACAATCTGGCAAGCGTCACGCCGCTCTTTCCAGAAGGCGGAGGAACGGAAGCGTTCCGCAACCGATACACCAATCGTCTCGTGTCCGGAGCATTCAACAAAATGTACGCCTGCACCTCTCTGGGGCTGTTCGAAATAAATCTCGCCGCGAAACGATTCCGCAAAATAGACCTGCCGCACAGCAACAATTACGTCCGCGACCTGCTCATCCTGAAAAACGACGAATTCTGGGTCGCCACCGAATCGGCCCTCGAAATCCTCGACGCCAATCTCCGGGAAGCGGCATCGCTCCACGGAGACCACAGAAACCCCTACACATTCCAAGACTATTCCGTCTATTGTTTGTGTCAGGATAAGGAGGGCGGCATATGGGCCGGCACCTATTTCGCAGGCGTCGCCTACTCATGGGGCAATGGCACCGAACCAGTCAAACGCTATTACGCCAATCCCGAAAGCCGCGGTCTGGGACACTATGTTCGGGAAATAGTTTCCGATGCAGACGGCAACTTATGGATCGGCACCGAATCGAAAAGTCTGTTCCATTATGTCCCGCAGTCCGACAAGATCGAGCCTGTATGGAACGACAGGCTACTGTCCAGCAACATTCACGGTCTCTGCTGCGACGGCGATTTCGTATGGGTAGGAACCTACGAGCAAACCCGCTCTCTGGTCCGCATCCACCGGCGAACCCTAGCCTCGAAAAGCTATCCCAGCGCCGGCAAGGAGATCTACACCATCTGTCGGACATCGGGCGGAGAACTATGGATCGGAACCACATCCGGACTCAAACGCTACGACCGTGCGACAGATCGGTTCGTCAGCGATTCGGCGATTCGGAGCCATGTATATCACATCCGGGAAGATTCCTCCGGAAATATCTGGGCGGCCACCTATTCCGACGGACTTTACAAATACGACGTCATGAAAGACGCATGGCGTCATTATCTTTACGCAGAACGGGATACGGCCTCGCTTGCGACGAACAAGGTCCTGAGCGTCTTCGAAGACAGCCGCAGCAGAATATGGCTCACGACCGAGGGCGGGGGCCTGTGCCGGTATGATTCCGAAGCCGACTCTTTCGTCCGGTACAAGAACCGGCTGCCGTTCGACACCTGCTATCGGATCGAAGAGGATGCGCAGGGTGTTTTCTGGATCACGTCGAACAAAGGCCTCATACGTTTCGATGCCGAAGCCTTGAGCTATTACGTTTTCACCACCGACAACGGACTGCTGAACAATCAGTTCAACTATTCGTCGCTCTGCAAAACAGAAGACGGACGCATCTACGCCGGAAGTTCCGACGGGTTCATCTCGTTCGACCCCGCAAAGCTGAAACCCTACAACGGACGATTTCCCATCGTACTGACCGACTTCATGCCTTACAACAAGTCCATCGGCGCGGGGAGCGATTCGCCGCAGGCCCCGAAAAGCATTACGCACCTCGACCGGATCGACCTCGCTCCCGACGAGAACTCGTTCTCCGTACGCGTAGCGGCGATAAGCTACCGCTCTCCGAACGCGGCGCATATGCGCTACAAACTCGAAGGTTTCGACTCCGAGTGGCACCGCGTATCCAACAATACGATCTCCTATTCGAACCTGCCTTTCCGCTCCTACAGGCTCGTGGTCGAGGGACTCGACAGCAAAGGAGCCCCGAACGGCATCGCACGCTCGCTCGAAATTCGCATCCGTCCGCCGTTCTACCTTTCAAGAATCGCTTACGCATGCTATGCGGCGCTCGCATTGACAGCTGTCGTGCTCCTATACAGGCTTGCCAACCGGCGGGCACTCCGGAAACGGGAGACGGAAATCGAAAAAATAGAACGAAGCAAGGAACGCGAACTCTACGTCGCCAAATTCGATTTCTTTACGAATGTGGCCCATGAAATCCGCACGCCGCTGTCGCTGATTCGCGGTCCGCTGGAAAACATCGTGGCCAAAGCGGGCGACAGCCCCGACCGGGAGTTGCACGAGGAGCTGCGCACGATGCAGTCGAACACCGACCGGCTGACGACGCTCATCAACCAGCTGCTCGATTTCCGGAAAGCCGAACAACAGGGATTCCGCCTGCATCCCGTAGAATGCGATGTCCGCGAGGTGGTGGAGAACATATGCCTGCGGTTCGTAACCATGGCCCGTCAAAAGCACATCGACTTTGCGTTCGAACTCCCGGCCGAAAAATTGCAGGCCTCGGCCGACAAGGAGGCGCTCACGAAGATCGTCAGCAACCTGCTGTCCAATGCACTCAAATACGCGCAATCATACGCCCGGCTGAAAATGACCGTCGAGAACGATCCCGCCCGCTTCCGTGTTACGGTTGTAAACGACGGACCGGTAGTGCCGGAGGGAATGCGGGAGAAGATCTTCCAGCCATTCGTGCAATACCGCGACGGAAAACACGTAATCGCCGGAACGGGCATCGGCCTGACGCTGGCGCGTTCGCTGGCGGAACTGCACGGCGGCACGCTGATCATGGATCCGTCGACCGAGATCAACCGCTTCGTACTCACCGTCCCAGTCGTGCATCGATCCGCCGGAGTCCGGACCGAAGAGCCGGAAATTGCCCCCGGAGAGCTGAGGGAAAACACAACGGCTCCGCAGGACGACGCTTCGAAAAAGCCAGCCCTGCTGATCGTCGAGGACGACCCCGAAATGCAGGCCTTCATCGTACGGCACATGGCGCCGGCCTATCGTACGGTCACGGCAGACAATGGACGCCTGGCATTGGAACGGCTGGCGAAAAACGAGCCCTTCGATCTGATTCTGAGCGACGTGATGATGCCCGAAATGGACGGTTTCGAACTGTGCCGGCGCGTCAAGTCCGATCTGCAATACAGCCATATACCCGTATTGCTGCTGACGGCGAAAACCGATGTCGCTTCCAAAGTCGAAGGATTGGGAACCGGCGCCGACATATACGTCGAAAAGCCCTTCTCATTGGAATACCTGCGGGCCAGCATATCCGCGCTCTTATCGAACCGGGAGCTGGTACGCCGGCATTTCCTCGAATCGCCATTTGCAAAATCGGAGACGCTGACCTATTCGAAAGCCGACGAAAACTTCATGTGCAAGCTCGATCAGTACATCATGCAACATCTGGAGCAGGCTGAATTGTCTGTCGAGGAAATGGCCGAGGAAATGTGCATGAGCAGTTCGAAACTTCTGCGCAAACTCAAAGCCATCATCGGGAAAAGTCCCAATGAATACCTGCGCATCAAACGGCTGAAAAGAGCATCGGAACTGCTTCAATCGAAAAAATACAGCATTGCCGAAATCAGTCTGCTCGTAGGATTCGGCTCTCCGACCTATTTTTCTTCGTGCTTCAAAAAACAATTCGGAATCACCCCGACGGAATTTCTAGAAGAGGGGGGGGAAATTCACCCGACGAACGATAAATCCGATCTAACGAAAACCCAATTGATAAATACATGAAACGACTTCTATTTCTGCTGCTCTGCACGTGCCGGGCTCTGACGACTATGGCCGGCGACGCCCCGGCAACCGATCCCGCATGGCAAATCGCAACGCACACCTATGCGGCCCCCTATCACGGCGTGACGCTGGCTAACGGCGGCATCGGCATCCTGCCGTGGCGCGAACCCTTCTCCGTCCGCCGCGTGATGCTCAACCACGTATTCGACGCCGACGCCCCGCACGGCATCAGCCGCATATTGCAAGGACTGAATCCTTTCGTGCTGCAGGTCTCCATCGACGGCCGCAACGTCGCCGAAACGTCCGTCACCGAGTGGTCGCAGACGCTCGACATGCGTGAAGCCGTCCTCCGCACGGCATTCGTAGCCGACGGCCGTGCACGCATCGCCTATGATATCCGGGCCCTTCGCAACATGCCCTACGCCGGACTGATTCGCGTAGAGGTCGAAGCGCTCGACGATCTGTTCCTCTCCGTGGCCAACACCACCGACACGCCCGGCGATTATGCCGGATCGGAGTCCTCGGCGCATGAAGTGACCGTCGACGGCACACGCATCCGCTACCGCCGCACATGGGCGCCGGCGCGCCACCGCGGAACGGTCGTCTCGGCCTCCGCCGCGCTGCTCTTCGATCCTGCCCGCACGGTTGCCCAAGAGTGCTCCAGCAGGCAGAACCGGCTCGGCGTGACGTTGAAAAAGGGCGAGCGATTTTCGTTCGACCTGCTCGGCGCCGTCTGCACCGGCCGCGATTTCCTCGACCCGTGGAACGAATCCGACCGTGAAGTGATCTACGCCGTCAAAGAGGGCGTAGACCGCCTGACATCGCGCCACGGCGAACTGTGGGACGAGCTTTGGCAGGGCGATATCGAGATCGAGGGCGACGACGAGGCGCAGCAGGCCGTGCGGCTGGCGCTCTATCACCTCTATTCGTTCGCCCGCGCGGACAGCCGTCTGAGCATCCCGCCTTTCGGGCTTTCGTCGCAGGGTTACAACGGGCACATCTTCTGGGACACCGAATTATGGATGTACCCGCCGATGCTGTTTCTCAACCAAGGCATTGCCGAGTCGATGATGAACTACCGCATCGACCGTCTGCCCGCCGCCCGCCGCAAGGCGCTGGCTTACGGCTACCGCGGTGCGATGTTCCCCTGGGAAAGCGACGATGCAGGCGAGGAGTCGTGTCCCACATGGGCGCTCACGGGACCTTTCGAGCACCATATCACAGCCGACATCGGCATCGCGGCATGGAACTATTACTGCATGAGCGGCGACCGGAACTGGCTCCGCAAGGAGGGATGGCCGCTGCTGCGTGAGGTCGCCGACTTCTGGACGAGCCGTGCGGAGCGCAACGACGACGGGACCTACTCGATCCGCAACGTGGTCTGCGCCGACGAATACGCCGAGGGTGTCGACGACAACGCCTTCACGAACGGATCCGCCATGCGGGCTTTGCAGGCGGCCTCGAAAGCCGCGGCGCTGTGCGGCGAAAAGGCTCCGGCGATTTGGAACACGATTGCGGCGTCGCTGCGGATTCCCCGGTTCGAGGACGGCACGACCCGCGAATACGAAGACTACGACGGACGGATCATCAAACAGGCCGACGCCAATCTGCTGGCCTATCCGCTCGGACTCGTCACCAACACGGAGGAGATTCGCCGCGACTTGGCGTATTACGAGCCGCGCATCGACGCAGGTCCGGCCATGTCCTATTCCATACTCGCCCTGCAACACGCCCGGCTGGGTGACGGCGGGAAAGCCTACGAGCTCTTCTCGCGCAGCTACCAGCCCAACCGCGTGGCTCCGTTCGGCGTGACGGCCGAATACGCCGGTACGGACAACTGTTACTTCGCCACGGGCGCCGGCGGCATGCTGCAAGCTGTAATCAACGGATTCTGCGGGTTGGAAATCACGGATAAAGGAATCAGACAGCTGCCCTCGGCGCTGCCCGCACACTGGAAACGGGTGACCGTAAAAGGCGCAGGACCCGAACGCAAGAATTATACGAAAGAAAATCACTGATATTCATGAGGAAACTGCTTTTATTGCTTGGTCTCTGCGCGATGCAGACGCCGCAGGCCCAAGACCTGCACAAGAACGTCGCCTATGCGGACAATCATGTCCGCTTCACGGTCATCTCGGACGGGGCCGTGCGCATGGAATACGCCCCCGACGGACAATTCGTCGACACGAAGTCGTTCGTGGCCGTCCAGCGAGCATATCCCGCCGCGGACTACCGCGTGAAGCGGGGCGCGTGGATCGAAATCGCCACGCCGAAGATGGTCCTGCGCTACAGGAAGAATTCCGGTCCGTTCACGGCCTCGAACCTCTCGGTGCGCTCCCCGAAGGGAGCCGCCGTGCCCTTCGTCTGGAAACCGGGCATGCAGCAGAAAGGCAACCTCAAAGGAACCTACCGCACGCTGGACGGATACGACGGCGACACCTACGTCTACGACGAGCGTCGTCCGAAAATGCCCATCGAGGACGGACTGCTGGCCACCGACGGCTGGACGCTCATCGACGATTCGGACAACTTCCTCTTCGACGGCGACAAGGAGTGGGAATGGGTCGAAAAGCGCCCCGACGACGGCGCTCAGGACTGGTATTTCCTCGCCTACGGACACGACTACAAAGCCGCCCTGCGCGACTTCACGCTCTTTGCAGGCAAGATGCCCCTGCCGCCGCGCTACGCCTTCGGGTATTGGTGGAGCCGCTATTGGGCCTATTCGGACAAGGAGCTGCGCACGCTGGTGAAGAATTTCCGCGCCTACGATATCCCGCTCGACGTGCTGGTGATCGACATGGACTGGCACTACACCGACGGCGACCGCGGAGGATGGACCGGCTGGTCATGGAACCGCACGCTCTTTCCCGATCCGGCGAAGTTCCTCCGGTGGCTCGACGGGGAGGGCATCCGCTCGACCTTCAACCTCCATCCGGCCGACGGCGTTCGATGCGGCGAGGACAGCTATGCCGACGTAGCCCGCGACATGGGCATCGACCCCGCGTTGAAACAGACCGTACCCTGGGTATCGTCCGACAAGAAATTCATCCGCAGCATCTTCCGCCGCATCCTGACGCCTATGGAGCGCGACGGGGTGGATTTCTGGTGGCTCGACTGGCAGCAGCAGCCCACCGACCCTGCCGTCGAGGGACTGAGCAACACATGGTGGCTCAACTACGTATTTTTCAGCGACATGGAGAAGAACCGCGATGTGCGCCCGATGCTCTACCACCGCTGGGGCGGGCTGGGCAACCACCGCTATCAGATCGGATTTTCGGGCGACGCCTCCATCACGTGGGCTTCGCTCGACTTCCAGCCCTACTTCAACTCCACGGCCTCGAACGTCCTCTACGGATATTGGAGCCACGACATCGGAGGACACCACATGGCCGACCGCATCGACCCCGAACTTTACATCCGCTGGATGCAGTTCGGCGCCCTGAGCCCCGTCATGCGCACCCACTCGGCCAAGAGCGCCGGACTGAAAAAGGAGGTCTGGAACTTCGCCCCGGAGCATGCCGACATCCTGCGCAACACCATCCGCCGGCGTTACGCGCTCGCACCCTACATCTACACCATGGCCCGCAAGGCCTACGACGAGGGGATTTCGCTCTGCCGGCCGATGTACTACGAGTGGCCCGAGGCCTCGGAAGCCTATGCCTTCCGCAACCAGTACCTCTTCGGCGACGACATCCTCGTAGCGCCGGTCACCGCGCTGGGCAAGGAGGGCTATGCGACCGTGCAGGTCTGGCTCCCCGAGGGGAAATGGTATGAGTGGCAGACCGGAACGATGCTCGACGGAGGACGTACCGTCGAGCGGACTTTCGCGCTGGACGAATATCCGGTTTACGTACGTGCGGGCGCCATCCTGCCCATGTACGGCGACACGGTGAAGAATCTCAATGCGAACGACGAAGAGATCCTGCTGACCCTCTTTCCGGGCGGCAGCGGCGAATTCTCGCTCTACGAGGACAACGGAGACGACAAGCGCTACGCCGCGGAATTCGCGCGCACGCACCTGAAATCCGTGCGCGACGGCAACCTGCTGACCGTCACGGTCGGCAAGCGGACCGGAGACTACCGCGGCATGCCCGCCGAGCGGAAGTTCTCGGTAAAGGTACTCGCATCGGCGGCCCCCGTGTCGGTAACCGTAGACGGCGCAAAAGCAGACTGGACCTACCTCGGAGAGGAGTTCGCGCTCGTCATAGAGATTCCCCGTACGGACTGCGCGGCGGAGAAGGTCGTGCGCATCCGATACGAGGATGCGGAGGTAGATTTCAACGGCGTGCCCGCAGTGGCACGCCGCATGGCGCGCGCCATGGAGGAATTCAAATACCATGCGGCCCGCAAACCCTGGGAACAGTCGTGGCGTTACACCTACACCGACGAGTTCGGACCCATGGGCTCGATCGCCGAAGCCGTGGAGTACGCACCCGAACGAATCCCGCAGCTGATCGGAGAGTTCCGAAAGGCATACGACGACCTGCCCGGAGTGCTCCGAAGACAGGGACTATCACAAGAAGAGAGCGAGTGGTTCCTTAACCAAATTGCCTATAACCGATGAAACGTCTGAGAAACATCCTCCCCGTCGCACTCCTCTGCATACTCGCCCTTTCGTGCCGCAACACGGCGTCCGACACCGACCGCCGCATCGAACGGCTGCTCGACGGAATGACGCTGCAGGAAAAGGTCGGGCAGATGGCCCAGCTGACCATCGAACCCTTCGTCATCGCCGACGGAGCCGGCGGCTTTACGCTCGACACGGCCCTGCTGCGCGAAGCCGTGGTCGAATACGGCGTCGGTTCGCTGCTGAACGTTCCGCTGAGCGAATCCCAGCCCGCCGAGGTGTGGGGGCCCTTCATCGGGGAGCTCCAGCGGATCGCCACGGACGAAACCCGTCTGGGAATTCCCCTCATCTACGGCGTGGATCAGGTCCACGGCGGAACCTACTCGCTCGGCTCGACGCTGTTTCCGCAGCAGATAGCCCTCGCGGCGACGTGGAATCCCGCGCATGCCCGACGCATGGGCGAGATCACGGCCTACGAGATGCGGGCCTGCAACATCCCGTGGAACTTCGCCCCGATTCTCGACCTCGGAGCCGACCCGCGCTTCCCGCGCCAGTACGAGGGCTTCGGCGAAGACCCCTATCTCGGCTCGGTGCTGGGCCGCGAGCTGGTGAAAGGACAGGAGGGCGATGACAACGACGTGGACCATCCGGAGCACGTCGCCACATGCCTGAAACATTTCCTCGGCTATTCGGTACCGGCCAGCGGCAAGGACCGCACGCCGGCCAACATTCCGTGGAACGCCCTCATGGAGTATCACCTACCGGCGTTCAGGGAGGCCCTCGACGCCGGAGCACACTCCGTGATGGTCAATTCCGGAATCATCGACAACGAACCGGTGCACGCCAGCCGCAGAATTCTGACCGGACTGCTGCGCGACGAGCTGGGATTCGACGGCGTAGTCGTCACCGACTACGAGGATCTCGAAAAGCTGCACGCCCGCGACCATCTGGCCGCGACCTCCAAGGAGGCCGTTCGCATCGGCATCAATGCCGGAATCGACATGGCGATGATTCCGATCGACTACCGGGGCTTCTGCCGCGACCTGTGCTCCCTGGCCGAGGAGGGCGCCGTACCGATGGAACGCATCGACGAGGCCGTGCGGCGCATTCTGAAACTCAAATTCGAACTCGGACTTTTCGAGCGTCCGAACACCCTGCCCGCAGACTATCCCCGCTACGGCTGCGAAGAGCACCGGCAGGCCTCCTACGCGGCTGCAGCCGAGGCGATCACGCTCCTGAAAAACGACGGAGGCCTGCTCCCGCTCGATCCCGCCGCGGAACGGAGGATACTGGTCTGCGGACCCAACGCCCAAAGCCGCAGGGCGTTGTGCGGCGGATGGACCGTCACGTGGCAGGGACACGGCATCGAACATCACCCCGAGTTGTGCAAGACCCTCGCCGAAGCCATCGGCGAGCGGTTCGGACACCGCAACGTCGAGGTCATTCCCGGCGTGAGCTACGACGCGCACGAGAGCCGTTACGACACCGAACGCCGCGACCGCTTCGACGAAGCCGCGGAGGCGGCACGCCGGGCCGATGTCGTCGTGCTGTGCCTCGGCGAGAACTCCTACTGCGAGAAGCCGGGCGACCTGAACGATCTGGCGCTCGATCCCCTGCAAACCGAACTGGCCGAGCGCATCGCCGCAACCGGAAAACCCGTCGTGCTGGTGCTCTCGGAGGGACGCCCGCGGCTGATCTCGAAATTCTCGGCCAGAATCCCCGCCATCGTGCAGAGCTACCTCCCCGGACCGCAGGGTGCCGACGCCGTGGCCGACGTGCTCACGGGAAAGGTCAATCCGAGCGGGAAATTACCCTACACCTACCCGGCGTTCCCCAACTCGCTGGCCGTCTATTACCACAAGTACGCCGACGAACAGCGCAACACCGACGCAACCTACAAATACGAGGGTGACTACAACCCCGAATTCGTCTTCGGGCACGGCCTGAGCTACACTGCGTTCGCATACTCCGGGGCGAAACTGACGCACGAGGGCGATGAGATCGTCATCACGGCCGACGTTACAAACACGGGACTCCGGGACGGACAGGAGGTCGTACAGCTCTACTCGCGCGACCTCTACGCATCGCTCATCCCCGACGTCAAACGACTGCGCAGATTCGAGAAAATCGCATTGAAGCCCGGCCAGACCCGCACCGTGGAGTTCCGAATCACGACGGACGATCTCGCGTTCCACAACCTCGAAAACGAACGCATCGCCGAACCCGGCGAATTCCTGTTCGAAATAGGCGCCTCGTCCGCAGATATTCGGGCAACGCTGCCTTTCAAACTATAAAACGAATCATGAAAAAGTATCTTTGCATTCTCCTCTCTGCCCTACTGGCCGCCTGCGGAACGAAAAACGCCGCAACGCCCGACCTGCCCGACGCCGAAGCTTTCGAAACGACCGTCGACGGAAAACCCGTAGCGCTTTACACCCTCGCCAACGGCACGGGCTTCACCGTGCAGATCACCAACTTCGGGGCCCGCGTGGTGTCGATACTCGCCCCCGACCGCAACGGCAGGATGGCCGACGTAGCCGTCGGATGCGAGTCGATCGGCCGCTACCTCGACGAGGGCGAGGCCCGCTTCTCGGGCCCCGTCGTGGGACGCTTCGCAAACCGCATCGCCGAAGGCCGCTTCACGCTCGACGGCACGCAATACCGACTGCCGCAGAATGACAACGGACAGTCATTGCACGGAGGCGTGAAAGGGCTCGACAGCCGCGTATGGACCGTCGATTCGCACTCCGCCGATTCGATCGTCATGCACTACGTGTCGCCCGACGGCGAAGAGGGGTATCCCGGCGAACTGACCGTACAGGTGACCTACGCCGTCACCGATGACAACGCCCTCAGGATCGGTTACCGCGCACGGACCGACCGCCCCACCGTCGTCAACCTCTCGAACCACACGCTCTTCAACCTCGGCGGCGAAGGCAGCGGCACGATACTCGGTCACGAACTGTGGATCGACGCCGAGGCCACGACACCCGTCGACAGCGTGCTGATCCCCACCGGCCGGATCGCACCGGTCGGGGGCACGCCCTTCGATTTCCGCACCCCCGCTCTCATCGGGGCGCGTATCGACGCCGACGACGAACAGCTTCGCAACGGGCACGGGTACGACCACAACTGGGTGCTCGGCAACTTTACGGGTGCGGTGCGTCTCGTGGCGTCGCTCTATGATCCTGCAAGCGGACGCAAGATGGAGATACTCACAGACCAGCCCGGAATACAGTTTTACAGCGGAAACTTTTTCAACGACGGATCTTGCGGGAAATTCGGCCGCAAGATCGGATACCGCGGCGCCGCGGCGCTCGAAACGCAGCATTTTCCCGATGCGCCCAACCATCCGCAGTTCCCGTCGACCCTGCTAAGGCCCGGAGAAACATATACCCAGACCTGCATCTACCGATTCTGCGTGTGCCCGTGAGAACAACGGACGGCATATGCGAAACTGAAAAGAGGAGCTCTCCGCTCCTCTTTTTATTAGACAGACAAAGCAGGGTTCCAAACCACAGAACGAAAAATATCGCGAGTCCCTTACTTACGTAACCTACGTTTTCTCAGCCGTTGAACTTGTCTTTGCCATTCTTCGAAAGCCCGCGCATCGGCCAAGTTCAACAGCGTGTCGACAACTCCTGAGACAGGATTTGCGGTATGGGTATGGTTTTGCGGATCGTGTTTGCGTTCCGCGTGTTGATCTTCTTTTTGGGAGGTCGGGAACAGCTCGTTGAAAACACGGGCCAAGAATTCTTTGCCCAGCACCGAACCGTTGGCGACAAGGCCATTGGTGTGGTCGATAAACGTTACGCCGTAGATTCTCCCTGCGGGATTGATCCGGAAAACAGTGTCGATACCGTCCACCTTCAACAGTTGCCGGAACTCGTCCCGTGTATTATGCGGGCTCATGGCGTCTTTGACCGTATGGCGCAAATGGTCGAGCGCTCCCGGTTCTTTCAGTCTTTCCTTTGATTTTGCATAATACACCTGCAGGGCTTTATACCCCACGTCTTTTCCTATTTTACTCGACTTGAAGGGAGTGCCTGTTCCATAGCCGTCATCGGTCATGGCGCCGTAGACAATACCCGCGTAATTTCTGCCTTCGATCGTTCCCGAACGTTCTTCGACCGAGACGTTGAACAGTTCCAGCAGCGTGCGGAACTCACCGTAGGACGAGCAGTTGTAATTCCGCAGGCACGACCTGATGACGGACGAGATCTGCTGTTTGACGTTTCCCGCCTTATAGTTTACTTTCCGAAGATCGGGGGTGTCCCTCTGTTCCTGACCTTTGACCGCCGGATGGAGGTTGTACTTATGTTCCAAATCGCGGGTAATTTCCGCAGAACGCCGAGCTTCGAAATCGTGCGGCAGTTTACGGCCTTTCTCATCGACGCGCAACGATACGATATGGAGATGCTGCCGGTCAATGTCCTTATGCTTGAAGACGATATAGGGCTGGTTGCCGTAACCCATACGTTCCATGTATTCCTGCGCGATGTCCCGGAGCAGATCGTCGGTCAGTCTGTCTTCCGGCGAGGGGTTCAGCGAGGCGTGGAAGACCGTGTTCGTAGTCCGGCGGTTGGCTTCGAGGTACGGCCAAAAGCAATCCATGCAGGCGTCGACATCCATTCGCCCGTGCTTGTCGAACGGTTCCAACATCTTCTGCCAGAAGAGCACCTCGGCTTCATCCTTATCTACCTTCTCCTTGTTATAATGCAAAGCTCCGCCGGGCGAGGAGCCCGACCTTATATTCGCAACCATTCCTTAGCTTGTTTGGCAAGATGCAGAATCTCGATACTAAGGGTCTTCAACTCGCGTGTGCGTTGTTCCAGCATGGCGATCTGATGCGGGATAGCGACGTTGGAAAAGTGGGCATTGATGACCTTTACAATCTGATTATAATTGTTGGCGAGTTTCTGAAACTGGAAATAAAAATCATTCAGCCGGGCGACGAACTGCGTCTTCAAAGGGTCGCGTTTGATGATTATAAATTCCTCGCTAAAGAGTCGTTTGACGATAAAACGGCTGCGGTTATGCTCCGATCCGGCTTTGCAGAGCAGCTCATTGAAGCGGATGTTTTGTTCTTCATTAAGCCGAAACGAGTATTTATAACTCGGCGTTTGGGGCTTCTTGTCGGTCTTGTCGGTCTGTTTTCGGTTGGTATCCATATATAGCTTAAAAAAGGGTCGCGACTTGGGAGCGGCCCCGGCCTCGCAGAGCGAGGACCTTTGTCGGACAAAACGCAGTTTGTCGGACAAAGGTACACCTCGCTCCCATCTGGCGATGGGAAAAAGCCGCGCCGGAGAATTGCTGCCGAAAGTTTCAGAAACCCTCCGTTACGGTTCTTGTGGCCGGGTCGTTTCCCAATGCAATATTACAACCGTCCGGCACGAAAAAAAAGCCCGCCGAACGGACTGGAGCGGACTGGGGCGGACACCGGAATTAAAGCCGGATTACAGATAGTATATTGCAGTAACAATAGTTATTTCATTATTTTATTCATAGAACCAATATGAATTGGACAAAAATATTAATGACGCTTTGTTTGAAATAAAACATGAAACCAATAACAGTTTAAATACAGTTGTCGATTAATCATCCAATATTTAGCACATATCATAATGGGAAAATCCGTTCAAAAAGACAAAAACACATTCAAACATTCCTCCAGCAAAGGGGTTGAAGTGGACGAAAACACATTCCGGAAGATGCTCCGTGGACAGGAGTTGCCGGCTAGGGATGTCGCACAAAATGGTCCGAAACAGGATGATGCTGAACCGACGATACGCAATAAGACCGTTGACTCAAAAACCGAACCGCCGGCTCCGGCAGCCGGGACAATACCGGCCGATTCCGGAAAAACTCCTGACAGATCAGGATTCCAGCGAAAAAAGATTTTGCTGCCCGATTTCGAGCAGACGTTTTTCCGTCCCGTAAAGTGTTCCGATGAACGGGCTGCCATATATGTCTGCCTCGAAACCAAGCACAAAATTTCGAAAATACTCCATCTGCTGGGGAATGAGCGCACAAGACTGACAGCCCTTGTCGACAATATGCTGCAGTTCGTGATCGGCATTTACAGTGATGAACTGAATTATCTCCATGAGAAGAAAAATAACAGACGACCATTTTGAAAAAGCCAAAGCGGAATAGAGCGGATAGCGGAACCGAAATGTTGAAAATGTTGTATATTGCATTTGCCTCAAGGCACTTTCTCTATGGATGCTCTCTGGCAGCAAACTTTTATACGATCAGAAAGAGTTGCAAGCTCATCCATTAAGGATAAAATTCCTATCTTTGTATATTATATTTGAACAACCTGACTACCATGGCAACCCAAAGCGAGGCCGCATTAGAGAACGGCTTGATAAAAACATTGATGGACAATAGCTACGAGCGTGTTTTTATCAAAGAAGAAGAGAATCTGAAAGCGAACTTCAAAGTCCAGCTGGAAAAGCACAATCAAAAGGCTCTCGCACTGATCGGACGGGCGCAATTTACCGACAAAGAATTCGAGCAAATTCTCATCTACCTCGAAGGCGGGACACGGTTTGAAAAGGCTAAAAAATTGCGCGATCTTTATCCGCTGGAAACCGAAGACGGGCAACGTATCTGGGTCGAATTTCTCAACCAACGCAAATGGTGTCAGAACGAATTTCAGGTATCGAATCAAATAACGATCGAGGGACGAAAAAAATGCCGCTATGATGTAACGATTCTTGTGAATGGATTGCCGCTGGTACAGATCGAACTGAAAAAGCGCGGAGTCGAATTGAAACAGGCCTACAACCAAGTGCAGCGATACCACAAGACCTCGTTTCACGGACTATTCGCCTATATCCAGATTTTCGTGATTTCCAACGGTGTAAATACCCGTTATTTCGCCAATAACCCAAACGGCGGCTATAAATTCACATTCAACTGGACGGACAAGAGCAATCGGCCATTCAATGACCTGAATATGTTCGCCAATTTCTTCTTCGACAAATGCACCTTGGGGAAGATTATCAGCAAATACATCGTTCTGCACGAAGGCGAACGGTGTTTGATGGTACTGCGCCCCTATCAATACTATGCCGTCGAGGAAATTATCAATCGGGTTGAAAACACCAATAAAAACGGTTACGTGTGGCATACGACAGGCGCCGGCAAAACACTCACGTCGTTCAAGGCGGCGCAGCTCGTATCGGACATCGACGGTGTAGACAAAGTGTTGTTCGTTGTCGACAGGCATGATCTGGATACACAGACACAAAGCGAATACGAGGCATTCGAACCGGGAGCAGTCGATGGAACGGACAATACCTACGAATTGATCAAACGTTTGAGCGGAGATTCCAAAATCATCATCACAACAATTCAGAAATTGAATTGCGCCGTGACGAAGGACTACTACAACAAGCACTTGCAAGAGATTCGCAATAAGAAGGTCGTGATGATCTTCGACGAATGCCACCGCAGCCACTTCGGCGAGTGCCATAAGAATATCGTCCGGTTTTTCTCACACCTACAAATCTTCGGATTCACCGGCACACCGATTTTTGCTAAAAACGCCAAACAGGAGCATACAACCGCTGAGGTATTCGGCGAGTGCCTGCACAAATACCTAATCAAGGATGCTATTGCCGATGAAAATGTATTGGGCTTTCTGGTCGAATATTATACAGGCAATACGACTACTGATTATGAAAATGAAAAACGGATGCGCGAAATTGCGCAATTCATTCTCAACAACTACAACAAATCGACTTTCGACGGCGAATACAATGCACTGTTCGCCATTCAGTCCGTGCCGATGCTGTTGGGTTACTACAAGATATTCAAGGAACTGAATCCCAAAATCAAAATCGGTGCGATCTTCACCTATGCAGCCAACGCCAACCAGGACGACGAGCAAACGGGGATGAACAAAGGATTTGCCTCGACAAAGGTCGATGCCGACGAGTTGCAAACCATTATTGACGATTACAACCGCATGTTCGGCACCGGGTTCTCGACCGACAATTTCGGGGCATATTACGACGATGTGAACGAACGGATGAAGAAACGCCGGAAAGAGATGGAACCGCTCGACTTGCTGCTTGTCGTCGGGATGTTCCTCACAGGTTTCGACGCCAAGAAACTCAACACGCTTTATGTGGACAAGAACTTGGAGTATCACGGCCTGTTACAGGCCTTCAGCCGCACAAACCGCATACTGGGTGAAAAAAAGAAATTCGGTAAGATTTTTTGTTTTCGCGATTTGAAAGCAAACGTAGATGCTGCTATCAAATTATTCAGCAACAACGAGCCGAATGAGTACATCATCCGCCCTCCGTTCGAGAAAGTGCGCAAAGAGCTCAATCTGAAAATGATCTCCTTTTTGGAGAAATATCCCAATGTCACGTATATCGACGCCCTGAAAAGCGAACCGGAGAAACGGGAATTCGCATTGGCGTTTCGGGAGATCATTCGAGGCAAAATCGAAGCGCAGATTTATGAGGAGTACGAAGAGGACGATCCCTATTTCCTCATGTCGGAACAGGAGTATATGGACTTCCGGTCCAAATACCTCGACATCGCTATCGGCCATACGGGAGAAAACAAAGACCTTTCGACTAAAAAAGACACCCCGCAACCGGAAATTGACGGGATTGACGATATTGATTTCTGTCTGGAGTTGTTACATAGCGATGTAATCAACGTCGCCTATATCCTCGCACTGATCGAAGACCTGAATCCCGAAAGCGAAGACTATAACGAAAAGCGCCAGCACATCATCGACACGATGATCAAAGACGCAGCTATGCGCAACAAGGCGATGCTGATCGACGGATTTATCCGCCACAATATCGACGATGACAAAACCGGATTTGCCCGCGCCAAGGCTGACGGATCAATCGATCTGGAGACCCGGTTAACAAACTACGTATCCACCGCCCGCAATGCAGCAATCGACCGGCTCGCCGAAGAGGAAGGGCTTCCACAAGACGCCCTTCGGGATTATCTCGCACAATACGATTACCTGCAACGGGAAAAACCGGAGATCATACAGAATGCAATCAAAGAGAAAAAAGTCGGTCTGAAAGAGCGCCGGAATATCCTCAAACGCGTTATGGGTAAACTCCGCACAATCATCGAAACATTCAACTGGGAATAAAAATTATTAGCGATGGAAAAAACATATCCTGGTTTTGTATACATTCTCACAAATCCGAGTTTTCGGGAGGATTGGGTGAAAATCGGAAAGAGCGCACGCGCCGTCGACGTCCGATCGAAAGAACTGGACAACACGGCTGTTCCCCTACCCTTTGAGATCTTTGCAACAATGCAGACAACCAAGTTCAATGAAGTCGAGAAATTGGTTCATAAGACCATTGATCGATTAACCGACCTGAGAATCCGGCAGAATCGAGAATTTTTCAATGTCGCGCCCCAAGTCGCATTAGACATATTCAAGGATATTGCCCAAACAATAGACGATGCAATCATCACCCGATATGAGGGAAATCTACCAATAATAGGAAGCGGTCTGCCTTCGAACGAATCGAGTAAACATACCGTAAAACGAGGACGTTTCAAATTCAGCATGGTCGGAATCAAAATCGGGGAATACATTACATTTTCTCCGACAAATATTCATGTGAAAGTTGCCAGCGATGATTCCATCGAATACGAAGGACGCATTTATAAATTATCGCCATTTGTCGGAACCTTCATGCCGGAGGAGAGGCGCAACACATCAGGCGCATACCAAGGAGCCAAATATTTTTCCTACAATGGAAAAACCTTGGACGATCTGCGCAAGGCGGCCGAGCAATGCAACCCTAAAATTGAGCATGAAGAATAAGCCATTATGAGCGAAGAATTACAACAAAAGCTCCGCAGCCAACTCTGGACGGTTGCCAACACCCTGCGCGGCAATATGTCGGCCAGCGATTTCATGTATTTTACATTGGGATTCATCTTCTACAAATACCTTTCGGAGAAGATCGAGCTTTATGCCAATGAAGAACTCAAAGAGGATGATCTGACATTCCGTGAAGCCTGGGCCGGAACCGACGAAGACCTGAAAGCCGATCTGAAAGAAGCGTGTGTGCAGGATTTAGGGTATTTCGTCGAACCGGAATACCTCTACTCCACCATTATTGCGATGATCGACCGCAAAGAGAACATACTGCCGTCGCTCGAACGCTCACTCAAAAAGATCGAAGACAGCACAATCGGACAAGAGAGCGAAGACGATTTCGGCGGCCTGTTTTCGGACATTGACCTTGCATCGCCCAAACTGGGCAAGACAGCCGATGACAAAAATAAACTGATCAGCGACGTGCTCGTCGCTTTGAACGGCATCGACTTCGGATTGAAAGAGGCGCAGGATATTGACATCCTCGGCGATGCCTACGAATACATGATCGGGCAATTCGCAGCCGGAGCCGGCAAGAAAGCAGGAGAGTTCTACACACCGCAGGAGGTCAGCCAGATTCTTGCCGAAATCGTCATCACGGGCAAACAACGTCTGAAAACCGTATTCGATCCAACCTGCGGCAGCGGTTCACTACTGCTTCGCACGGCCCGGAGCGGCAAAGCCGACGAAATCTTCGGTCAAGAGAAAAACCCGACCACCTTCAACCTCTGCCGAATGAACATGTTGCTGCACGGTATCAGATACAACGATTTCGACATCCGTAACGGCGACACGCTCGAAGCCGACGAGTTCGGCGACCGACAGTTCGATGCGGTGGTCGCCAATCCCCCGTTTTCCGCCGACTGGAGCGCTGCCGACAAATTCAACAACGACGACCGTTTCAACAAGGCCGGAGTTCTCGCACCCAAATCGAAAGCCGATTACGCCTTTATCCTGCACATGATCTACCACCTGAACGACGGCGGAACAATGGCATGTGTAGCGCCGCACGGCGTGTTGTTCCGAGGTGCCGCCGAGGGCAAAATACGTCGCTTCCTCATCGAAAAGAAGAACTATATCGACGCCATTATCGGACTTCCGGCCAACATCTTCTACGGCACAAGCATCCCGACATGCATTCTTGTGATGAAAAAGTGCCGCAAGCAAGACGATAACATCCTCTTTATCGACGCATCACGCGAATTCGAAAAGGTTAAAACGCAGAATAAGCTCCGTCCGGAACATATCCAAAAGATTATCGAGACCTACCGAAATCGTTCCGAAATCGGGAAATACAGCCATTGCGCCACCTTGAAAGAGATTGAAGAGAACGACTACAACCTCAACATCCCGCGCTATGTCGATACGTTCGAGGAGGAAGAACCCATCGACATCAAGGCAGTTATGGCGGAAATCAAGGAACTGGAAGCCAAACGCGCCGATCTGGACAAACAAATCGAAGTCTTTTTAAAAGAATTGGGGATTGTCGAATAACACGAAGCGAGAAGCAATGGCAACAAATAACAACGATAAAACCCTCAATGTTCCCCATTTGAGATTCCCGGAGTTTAGTGGGGAGTGGGAGAAATATAAATTATCGGAAATGTGTTCATTCTTTTCCGGTGGTACACCGTCTTCTTCTAAGAAAGAGTATTATGATGGAAATATTCCATTTATTCGTTCGGGAGAATTGCATGATGATCAAACGGAGTTGTTCATTACAGAGGATGGCTTAAAAAACTCTGCAGCCAAAATGGTAGAGGTGGGTGATCTGTTATTAGCTTTATATGGTGCGACAAGTGGTGATATTGCAATAAGTAAAATCAACGGGGCAATAAATCAGGCTATTTTGTGTATTAGAACTGAGCAGAGTAAGAAATTTATAGAATCTATTTGGTATAAGCATGCAGGAAAGCTGCTTCAAACGTATTTGCAAGGAGGACAAGGAAACTTATCTGCTGATATAGTGAAAAACATATCATTCTATTTTGCCACCATTGAAGAACAAAAGAAGTTAGCAAAATTTATATCCTTATTGGATGAACGTATTAGCACCCAAAACAAAATCATTGAGAAATATGAATCCTTAATTCAGGCCGTCATTTATCAGAAAAAGACAGATGGAATACGCATGGGGGATTGGCAAAAAACGGAATTAAGCAAAGTTCTACAAGAGAGAAACGAAAAGAATATAAATGGATATGACGTATGTTCCGTTTCTGTCAGCCAAGGTGTCGTTAATCAGATTGAATATCTTGGACGTTCTTTTGCGGCAAAAGAAACATCTCATTACAATGTAGTCAAATACGGTGACATTGTTTACACGAAAAGCCCAACTGGTGATTTCCCTTATGGAATAGTGAAACGTAGCTGTATTAAAGATGGTGTTGCGGTTTCACCCTTGTACGGTGTCTATATGCCAGCGAATGATCATATCGGAGTTATCCTGCACTTCTATTTCATGCAACCAAACAATGCTTCCAATTATCTGCATCCGCTTATACAAAAAGGAGCAAAGAACACCATCAACATTACGAACAGACGGTTCTTGGAAAACTCCATACCTCTCCCTAAAACAGAGAATGAAGCTCTGTGTATTGCGAATGCCTTGAAAACCATCCAGAAAAAGATTGATACAGAAAAAGGCTTATTGCAATCATATGAAAAAGAGAAAGAGTACTTGCTTTGTCGGATGTTTATATAAACAGCTGGCGTAAGAGGTAATTTTTCTGCTCACAAAACAACTTGGCTATACTCTTTTCAGCGGAAAGTTTATCCGAATAGGTTTTTAAGACTGAATATATCTTGTTTTGCCTTTCTGCTATTGGAAAAGGAAAGACTTTCTTCATAAAATCACTCTTTTGCAAATTAAAGCGTGTACTACCTTGTGCCAGAGGATAAACAGCCTTTCTAAACGATTGGGTCGAAATATAGTATGCTAAAAATGGAGGGAAAATCTTACTTTCATCTATAATATGGACACCAAAGCAGAAACTATTCAGGTATAAAGGATAAGTTTTTCCCAAGTACACAGCACCCATTCCAACTTCCTCCGGCGTTTCAGAAGACAAGGTGAAAAGAATGTCATCATAACGGACAATTGATTGTTGTTCTGCTTCATTGATTTTGACTAAACCAACATTAGTCGTATCAATGATTTGATTCTGATTAACATTCATATATGTTATATACGGACAGCCTTCACCAAAATCCTCTGCACTTTTACCTGATAAGCCGGAATAAGATTCTCCAAAATCACTAAAGGACAATTCAACTTTACATAGTTCTGATTCTATTAAAGTATCACACATTGCCTGAATTAAGGATTCATATTTCTCAATGATTTTGTTTTGGGTGGCGATACGTTCATCAATAAGGGAAAGCAAAGAGGTGATTTTTCGTTGCTCTTCAATAGATGGATAAAAGACTTTGATTTTTTTGAGATTCTCTCCATATAAGTGAACAACCGAAACACCTTGAGCAATACGTGCAATATCATGCTTGCGTACACCATTTAACTGATAGGCAAAGAATCCACCATCTTGCGATTTAAGTCGAATAATATTCAAATCTCCACCTAACAAGATATTGTTATATGGCACACATCGAGCAGTTGAAATATCAATGGCTGTTTCTCCTGAACAAGGGATTATTACGTCATTTGCTTGACTTTTTACTAATGATGGAGAATTCAAAGCTGTTTTGCTATGAATTTCATTGATTATCTCAGACTTATATTTAGTATATAATTCGCCGTATAAAATACATGGGGTGCCTTGAGCCGATAATTGCTCCTTGGAAATACCATTACCTTTTGTAATTTCTGCAATCAGACCTAAAGATTTTTTCTCCCACTCCCCACTAAACTCCGGAAATCTCAAAGGGGGAACATTGGAGAAAACCGAACTGTAAAAGCCTCTTTATTCCTATCTTCCTGCTATATTATTCAAACCTTTTAGAATATGATAGCAGAAACCAAACTTTCGGAGATTGTCGCTCTATGGAAAGAGGACAAAAGACAGTATGTAAAGCGCTCCACATTTTCAGCTTATACACTACTTATTGAAAATCACATCTTACCGTCATTCGGCGACAAAACGCTCATCGAAGAACAGGATGTGCAGACCTTCGTATTTCGGGAACTCGACAAAGGATTGAGCCACAAAACAATCAAAGACATTCTAATCGTTTTGAAAATGATACTGCGATTCGGTGTCAAGAATAAACTGATCGAATACCGTCAGATAGACATAAAATTCCCTACGGAACGCGACAAACATTCAATTGATATATTGAGCCGTTCGCACCATCGTCAAATCATGGAGCATATCCAATCACATTTCACATTCAAGAATTTAGGCATCTACATCTGCTTGAGTGCCGGAATGCGTATCGGAGAAATTTGCGCCCTTACATGGAAAGATTTAGATATTGAGAATGGAATTATTCATGTACAAAAGACCATCCAGCGTATCTATATCGTCGAAGAGGACCGAAAACATACAGAGATCATTCTTGACACTCCCAAAACCAAAAACTCGATTCGCGAAATTCCGATGACACGGGATTTGCTAAAAATGATCCGCCCGCTCAAAAAAGTCGTTAATGACCGTTTTTATGTGCTGACCAACGAAGCGACTCCAACCGAACCGCGTACCTATCGTAATTACTACAAACAATTCATGCAGGCGCTCGGTTTACCGGCCATGAAATTTCACAAGTGAAGACATATCAAATTTTCTTTCTTGCTAAAATTCAAGCACTTGCAAATTTTCGCAGCTTGACAGGTAACGATTTAGAAACCAGCGAAATTCTGTGTTTCACTTCGTTTTGCAGTAATTCAAAAGAACGCTTTTCCTAAATGCAAAGGTAATATTATTTTTTGAATAATAAACCTTTGCAGATAGTCAAATTCAATAAAATCGGCTATGGTTGCTTGAATTTATATTTAAGTCCATACTCTTCAAGTTTGCTGTACAGTGTTGTCCTGCCTATTCCGAGCAGTTCTGCGGCTACACTCCTGTTGCCGTTTGCCTGTTTCAACGCCCGTAATATCCGCTCCTTATCCTCCGCGTCATTGCGCAGGGCGAAACTGACGTGTGAGGTAGGTTTGGTTACGGCAAGCTCCAGATGTTCTTTCATCACCACACCTTCCTGCGCCTGCAATACAGCACCCATTATCTTCTGCCGAAGTTCCCGCACGTTGCCCGGCCATGCGTGGGTCAGCAACGCTTTACGGGCTTCGGAACTGAACCCACTCACATTGCATTCCAGTTCCTTGTTGGCTACCTCGCGGAAGAACTCTGCCAACGGCAAGATGTCCTCCTGACAGTCACGCAAGGGCGGAACGGTTATCCCGAAGTCATGCAAGCGGTACAGCAGATCCTGCCGGAAACGCTTTTCACTCACCGCGATTTCCAAATCCTCATTGGTGGCGGCGATGATGCGGACGTTGAAATTCCGGTCTGTCTTGTCACCGACCGGGCGATACCGCCTCTCCTGTATGGCACGGAGCAACATCTGTTGCGTTTCCAACGCGAGGTTGCCCACCTCGTCCAAAAACAGCGTGCCGCCTTCCGCTTCATAGAAATACCCTTTCTTGGTACTATCCGCACCCGTGAACGCGCCTTTGACGTGTCCGAAGAAAGCCGACGGCGCAAGTTCTTTGGTGAGTGAGCCACAGTCCACCGCCACGAAAGGCTTGCCTGCACGTTTGCTCTTGTCATGCAACAGGTGGGCGATATGCTCTTTGCCCGTTCCGTTCTCTCCGAATATCATCACGCTCATATCAGTAGCTGCCACCAGCCTTATGCGGTGCATGATTTTCTGAAAGGCGGAACCCTCACGGGCGAACACGGGCATACGGTGTTGTCCCGCCTGACGCTCCTTCTGTATGGAACGGAGAAGAGGGACAAGTTTATCCTCCACAAGCTGTTTGGGGATATAGTCTATCGATCCGAGTTTCATACTTTCCACGGCGGTATGCACTTCGGCATAGTCGGTCATGATAATGAAGGGGTGCATCTTTCCCTCCTTTCGCATCCAGCGCAAAAGGTCTATACCGTTACCGTCAGGCAGACGCAGGTCGGCAACCACGATGTCATTATCCGTTGCCTGTTGCAGATGTTTCTTCGCGGTTGAGAGATGGTAAGCCTTCATAGTGTGGTAGCCCTCCCGTGACAGCATATTGCAGACATATTCGCAATACACGATGTTGTCTTCCACCACAATTATTTTTGTCTTATCCATCTTCGTATTTTCTCCTTTCCTCTTCTGCCAACCGTATTATTTCCGCTCCTTTTTCCAACACGGCAGTCACAGTACGGCTTAACGCTTCACCATCCGGGAGTGTATCGCCATGAAGCAATCCGTAAAGTTCCCTTAGCGGTTGGTCGGCACGTAGTACTTCCCACGAGCTGCGCAGGTGGTGTGTAAGAGAATCCAGCTTTTGCAGGTCTTTCTCTGTTGCAGCATACCGTACCGCCTGCATTTCCTTTTCAGTTTCTGCGATCAACTTCTCCAACATAACGGCTTCATTGCCATAGGACAGCAAGGCTGAAAAGTCCGGATTTCCATCGGATGTTTCTTTTATGGCGCACTTGTCGGAAACCTCCATCAGTTCCGATATGGAGAACGGCTTGAACAGGCATCCGGCAAAACCTTTTGCCAAAAGTTCCTCTTTGTTGCAACTGCCCGAAGCGGTTGCCACGACCACGGGGATTGTCCGGGAATTGCCCACGTTGGACGTGCGCAGCAGTTCCAACAACTCGAAGCCGTTTATGCCGGGCATATTCAAGTCTGTCAGCAACAAGTTGTATTTTTTTTGGCGGATCATTTCCGTCAATTCCGCCACATCGGTGCAGATGTCGCAGTGTATTCCTTCCTGTGCATACATTTCTTTCAGCATCAAGAGCAGCACCTCGTCGTTGTCGATGGCGACAACATTGAGATTTCTATCCTTATGTTCAATATAATCTTGTATGGCTTGTTCCGGCATCTCTTCAACTTTACACATTGGTATCTCCACCGTAAAACGGCAGCCTTTCCCTTTCTCGCTGTCCAAATGGATAGTTCCACCAAGCATTGTCACGATATTATTAACGATGGCAAGCCCCAGTCCGAAACCGTCCTTTGCAGCGGCGTTTGAAAGGCGTTCAAATGCGCTGAACACTCTTTGCCGTTCATCTTCGGTCATGCCAGTGCCGGTATCTTCAACCTTAAGCGTCAGAACCCCGTTGGTATATTTTGTTGTAAGTGACACGTTGCCTTCCTCCGTAAACTTAATAGCGTTTGACAGCAGGTTGTTACCGATTTGGATTATCCGCTCCTTGTCGGCCAAGACAACAGCATCGTTTCCGTTCTTCACGGTCAAGGACAGCCCTTTGTTCATGGCGATTGGCATGAACTCCGTTTCAAGTGTGTGCGTGATTGCTGAAATCCGGCACGGTGACAGACGGGGCTGCTCCTTTCCGTTGTCCAAACGGAAGAAGTCCAGCAGGGTGTTAAGCATATCCCGCATACGCTCGGAGGATTGCCGTATGCTCTGGATGAAATGCCCGTTGCTGCCCTTGTTGCACTCTTTTTGTAACAGTTCGGCATAGCCGGTTATCGCCGTCAGCGGCGTGCGTAACTCATGGGTAATGGTATGCACAGCTTTCTTGCGGGAGGCTATCAGTTCCTTGTTCTGTCGCACGGACTGTTCCAGTTGCCCTATCAAATCCGTTGTCTTGCGTTTGTATCGTTTAATACTCTGTGCATCACGGTATATAACAATATAGGAAATGACCAATAGCAAAAGGACAAATCCCATTAAACCGCCTACCTGCATAAATGATTTTTCGCGCATGGCAGCTATTTCAGCCTCCCGATTTTGCAGGTCTGTTTGTACTTTCTCTTCTATTTGGAATATCAATCCTTGCAGCTGCCTGTTAAGTTCAACATTACGAGCTGCAAGGCTGTCGGCTTGTTCCGACAATCGGCGGCTCTGCTCTTTTTGTTTGCTGACCATACTTCTATTGACTGAATGAAGCGTAGTCGTTGTTGTCGTTGGCTTCGTTTCCTCTTTTTTGCCGAAGATGCCCAAGAAACCTTTTCGCTTGAGTTTCTTGGACTGTTCCTGCACACTTTTCTGCACAATAACCGGAATTTGATTGGCTATCTTCTTGTTAATAGATTGTTGTTCATCCATTAACCGGACTATCTGGAACATCTGTCGTTCCTTATCCTCTAAAAGACTGCGCACACTATCGATGCGCTCTGCTGGATAGGTGGCCTTGAAACGGCAGAGCATACTGTCCATTGCCATACGCCGTGCATGGTAATGCTCGATATCTTTATCGTTCCATTCCAGTATTGTTTCACCCAATAGAGAAAATTTTATCATTTGAATATTGATATTGTTTATTTCTTTTCGGAGCTCGTCTATTTTTTTATTGCCAAGTTCTAATGCTTCTATCTCCTGCCATTCATAGAGGCTATTATATGCCATACATCCGATAAGAATGGAGATAAGTATATATCCCAACCGTATTGCCTTATAGAAATTTCCTGACCGCTCCATTATTTTAATGACATTGATTTTTGGAACATGAATAAAAGTTTATCTTTTTCGTTCATGCGGATATTATCAGAATAACCGTCTTTTGTTATTTGATACCCACATGGCTTAACCATAAAAATGCCTAAGCCCTTAGTGTACGAACTTACTTCTGAGGCATAGTCTTTACTTGTATTTAATGGAACTTTCCCTTTAATATGACACCACTCATTATTACAACTGATGTCTTCAATCTCAGACATCAGTTTTTGCAAATCTGTAATAGCTTTGGAACTCGCTACTTGGGGTATCTGCAACTCAAAACAGAGCATCGGTTCGAGAATGTCCACACCTGACTGTTGCAAAGCCAGCCTGAAGACATAAGGGGTCAGCTGTCTGAAATCAGCAGGTGTACTTACCGGGCTATAATACTCGGCTTGAGTAAAAGTTACTTTCAGATCTGTCACTTCCCATCCATGTAAACCAGATTGGCAAGACATACGAATCCCTTCAAAAACGGCATTTTGAAAAGAATGGTTCAGATAACCATAGGAGATGTCACTTTCGATTTGCAACCCTGCCCCTAACGGTAAGGGTTCAAGAGTCAGCCCTATTGTGGCCCAGTAAGGGTTGGGTGGTACTTCGATCTGAATAATCTTATTGACCTTTTTTATAGGTCGTTCTTTGTAGATAGTCTTGATCTCATCAAAATGGACCTTTACGGAAAATCGTTCTTCCAGCAATGTCTGTATGATTTCCTTTTGGGTCAAACCATATAACGAGATTTCCAATTCATCACTATATGAGTTTATGGAAAAGGACAAAGACGGGTCTTCAATCCACAATGTATTCAGAGCGGATATCACCTTGCTTCTCTCTTCGGGCTTATTTGGCCGGACGGAGGATTTGAGAGCGGGATGCTGATGAGATAATCCTTGAATCAAACAAGGTTTAGCACCTAAATAATCTCCGATTCGAAAATCTTCTATATCTTCTACAATCGCGATATCATTGGCACCCACTTCATCAACATTTATCTCTCTGCCCTGATAAATAGTCTTTAGATTTTTAATCTTGATGAATTTTTCCGAATCGTTGATTCTTACAACGTCTCGAAGTCTCAGACTTCCGTCAATTATTTTAAGAAAACTTCTTTTATGCCCTTTGGGGTCATGCTCTATCTTATAGAGATAAGCTGAAAGTCTGTTTGAGACTGATGCCGGAGGAAGTATAAAAGAAGAAATGGCGTCCAACAACTCATTGATACCGATATTGAACATTGCTGATCCATGTAGCACCGGATAGACTTTGGCTTTTGCCACAAGAGCGATTATCGTATTCCAATAATCAGCCGGTGAAATTTCGCTATCCGCCAAATATCGTTCTAATATATCGTCGTCATGGTTGCATACAAATTCTTTGTATTCTTCCTTTATATATGTTTGGGAGCAAACCGGATAAACCGATCCATCGACAACAGTTTGCATAAACAGGACATCTTGCGACAGATTTGTTTTTATATCCATATACAAACGCTCCAAATTCACACCGGCACGGTCAATCTTATTGATAAATATAATTGTCGGGATTTGCAGCTTTTGTAAAGTACTGAACAGCAACTTTGTCTGCGCTTGTATGCCTTCCTTTGCGGATAAGATGAGGACTGCTCCATCAAGCATTTTGAATGTCCGCTCCACTTCCGCAATAAAATCCATGTGTCCCGGAGTGTCAATGATATTGCATTTCACTCCATTCCAGATAATAGATGTCGTAGAAGCCCGGACAGTAATTCCTCTACGTTTCTCTATATCCATAGAGTCCGTTATGGTGTCACCATTATCCACACGGCCGCACTTTTCCGTTGCTCCACTGGCAAACAGCAGATTCTCGGTTACGGAAGTTTTTCCTGCATCAATGTGAGCAAGAATTCCTAAATTTATAATATTCATTTGGATTAAGCAATAATATACTACAGTAGATGCATTGTCGAAACGCACCTTTTAATACCTCCTCGTAGCATATGAGAACTACAGGATTACTAACTCGTATTAATATGTATATTATTACTGCCGCATAACGATTACAAAATTACACAAAAAAATATATCTAACAAAAGTGGGAGGATTTTTTAACTTTTTACCATAGACATTTTATTAGGGAAGC
>OGIE01000657.1_pt1 | contig 51183 bp, 45 predicted proteins | sample 1571581 | NCBI WGS metagenome assembly OGIE01 (sample SAMEA2582021, study PRJEB24529) | metagenome | biome: Human gut stool | place: China | collected 2011 | reverse complement strand
CCTTCTGCGGGCGGCACGATCTGGGGCCGCTCGTGCTGGATCACCTCGGCAAGCCGGACGTCCGGCATGAGAGCGCGGTGGAGTGGGCCAGGCGCATCGCCCCGCTCGCGGCGCAGGAGCATGTGAGCTGCAAGCTGTCCGGGCTGATCACCGAAGCCCATTGGCACGGCTGGGACGAGCGGGATTTGCTCCCATACCTCGACGCGGCTCTGGAATGTTTCGGGCCCTCCCGGCTGCTGTTCGGTTCGGACTGGCCCGTTTGCCTGTTGTCCGGAACGTACGATCAGGTGTGCGGGCTGGCCGGGAAGGCCACGGCGTCCCTCTCCGAGGCGGAACGGGATGCCGTATGGGGCGGCAACGCCTGCCGCGTGTACGGCATCGGCAATCTCTAAACGCAGGAGCATGTCATGGATTTGAGGATAAAGGACAAAGTGTATCTCGTAACCGGCGGCGGTTCCGGCATCGGCGGCGGCATATCCGTTGCGCTGGCCCGTGAGGGCGCGATTCCGGTGATTCTGGGGCGCAGCCCGCTGCAAAAGAGTTTCCGGGCCGAAGTGCGGGCGCTCCAGCCGCTCATGCATTTCATCCAAATCGAATTGACCGATGAGCAAGCCTGCGCGGACGCCGTTCAGGAAGCCGTGTCCATGTACGGGCGCATCGACGGCCTGATCAATTGCGCCGGGGGCAACGACAACGTCAGCCTCGAAACCGGGGTGGAGGCATTTCGGGTTTCGCTTGAGCGCAACCTCGTCCATTACTACACGATGGCGCACTACTGCATCGGGGAATTGAAAAAGAGCAAGGGGAGCATCCTCAACGTCAGCTCCAAGACCGCGCTCACGGGGCAGGGCGGGACCAGCGGCTACACCGCCGCCAAGGGGGGCATTTTGTCCCTGACGCGCGAGTGGGCCGCATCCTATCTCAAGGACGGCATCCGGGTGAACGCCGTGGTCCCCGCCGAGGTCTGGACCCCGCTCTATGAACGGTGGGTGAACACATTCCCCCGCCCGGCGGAAAAGCTGGAAACCATCGTCCGCAACATCCCCTTGGGGCACCGGATGACCACGGTGGAGGAACTGGCGGACATGGCGGTGTTCCTGCTTTCGCCGCTGTCGTCGCATACCACGGGCCAGTGGGTTGTGGTAGACGGCGGCTACACGCATCTCGACCGTACCTTGACGGCCCGCTGAGGGAGGTTCGCCGTGAGCCAGATAACCAGTCCCCAATACCGCAAGGCGTTTATCCTCGTCACCACGCTGTTTTTCATGTGGGGCCTGTCCTACGGGCTCATCGACGTGCTGAACAAGCATTTTCAGGTGACGCTCAACGTGTCCAAGGCCCAGTCCGGGCTCATTCAGGCCGCGTATTTCGGGGCTTATTTCGTTGTGGCGATCCCCGCCGGACTGTTCATGGAATGGAAAGGCTACAAGGCGGGCATCCTGTGCGGCCTGAGCCTGTACGCAATCGGGGCCTTGCTGTTCGTTCCGGCGGCGGGCGTCGCAAGCTTCGCGTTCTTCCTGTTCGCCCTGTTCGTCATCGCGCTCGGGCTCGGATGTCTGGAAACGGCGGCCAACTCCTATTCATCGGCGCTGGGTTCCACGGAAACCGCCGAAACCCGCCTGAACCTTTCCCAGTCCTTTAACGGGCTTGGGCAATTCACCGGGCCGCTGCTCGGGGGGCTGCTGTTCTTCGGCGGCGACGAGGCCAGCGGCGGAGGCGGGCTTGATGCCGTCAGGATGACCTATGTGGGCATCGCCTGCGTGGTGATCCTGCTGGTCATTTTGTTCGCCAAGGCCGAACTGCCCGATTTGCGGAGCAGCGAGGAGGCGGACGAGGCGGCCATGATGAAACATTCCCTGCTGGCCCATAAGGAATTCGTCGCCGGGGTGGCGGCGCAGTTCCTCTATGTGGCGGCGCAGGTCGGCATCGGGGCGTTCTTCATCAACCTGTACATCGAGTGCTGGCCCGGCGGCACGGCGCAGCAAGGCGCGTTCTTCCTGTCCATCGCCATGCTCTGCCTGCTGATAGGCCGTTTCGTGAGCACGGGCATCATGACCAAAATCGCGCCCGCGAAACTGCTCGCGGTGTACGGCGTCGTATGCGTGATCCTGACGGGGGTGGTGTTCACGGCCGTCGAATACGTGTCGGTCATCGCGCTCATCGCGGTGTTCTTCTTCATTTCCATCATGTTCCCGACCATTTTTGCGATGGGGACCAAGAACCTCGGGACCCGCAAGAAGCTCGGCGGCTCGTACATGATCATGGCTATCGTGGGCGGGGCGATCATGCCGTATTTTATGGGGCTGATCGCGGACTACACGCACACCGCGGCGGCGTTTCTCCTGCCGCTGTGCTGCTTCGTCTGCGTCGTCCTGTACGGTGCGGCATATGGGCGGCTGGTAAAGGAATGACAGGGAGGAGGGGACTTCCCCCTCCCGTTTCCAAGGCTTTCGCCTGATGGGGAGTTGTCCGTTTTCGCGGACGCGCCGCGCCGTCCCATGCATGGGGGGATTGCGCGGCCGCTCGCTCCCCATCAGCCGAAAGCTTTGGAAACACCCTCTTCGTGCAACAGTGCGGTCAAAGGAGCGAATCATGCCGGAAAACAAGAAAAAATATACGGGAGCGTGGTGCCCTTCGATCACGCCGTTTGACGCGGACGGGAAGCTTGATCTTGCCGCGCTGGAAAAGCATTTTTCCCGGCTGTCGGAAGCCGGGACCGACGGCGTCCTGCTGATGGGGAGCATCGGGGAGTTCACGGCCCTGAGCATGGACGAGCGGGTCAGCCTGATCCATGCGGCGCGGACCATGACCCACTTGCCGCTGATCGCCAACGTGTCCGGCACCTGCATGGAAGACATGACGCGTCTGGCGGATGCTGCCTATTCGGAAGGCTATGAAGCGGTCATGGCCTTGCCGCACTACTATTTCGCCCAGACCCCGCGCCAGCTTGAGGCGTATTTCGATACGTTGGGCGGGCGTTTCGAGGGCGAGTGGCTCATCTACAATTTCCCGGCGCGCACGGGGTGCGACGTGGACGCGGCCCTGATCGCCAAGCTCGCCGCCCGGTTCCCCCGGTTCATGGGGGTGAAGGATACGGTGGACTGCGCCTCGCATACGCGGGCCATCGTGCGGGCCGTGGCCGAGGTGCGCGAGGACTTTTCGGTGCTGTGCGGGTTCGACGAGTATTTCATCCCCAACCTGATGAACGGCGGGGACGGTGTGCTGTCCGGGCTGAACAACGTGGTCCCCGAGTTGTTTACGCAGGCGAAAACGGCGTTCCGTTCGGGGCAGTTCGAGGATCTGTGCGCGGCGCACAGGGAAATCGGGCGGCTTTCGTCCATCTATACGATAGGCGACGACTTCGTGACGACCATCAAGGCCGCCGTCGCCGGCGAGAAATGGGCCAAAGAAAAGGTGATCGAACACTACACCCCCATGATCGACGAGCTGGTCGTTAATGAGGATATGAAGCAGCACTTGATTTTGAAGCTGCTGGAAGAACTGCCACACTTCCCGATGGGACAGGCATAAGAAAAAAGCGCCGGACGCAGAGGCACACCCACCGCTGTGAAAGGGAGCTTACCGACTTGAACACACTTCTTTTCTGTACTTAAGAGCCTGATACATACGTACTCTTCCGTAATCCGCATTTTCTTCGTCCTCATCATGAATTTTCAACATGGCGTCAGCAAGCGGCTGATACTTCTATGGTTTGCCCTTACACTCAAGATAGTCGTAAAATGCCTGTCTGCCGACTTGCAGCGTGTTGCAGTAAAAACTGATCTTTCCGATGTTTCTGCCGTCATCTGTCCGGATCGCAATATACATCAATCTTTGTTCTTTCCCGATCTCTGACGGCCGGCAGCGAAAAAAGCCGTTGCATCCTCCAAAAACTCATTCATTTCGCAAAAACTCATTATTTTATTTCGTTCAACTAATATGATTCTTCAAGGTCGTGCAACGTCTTACCTTCCTTAGTCTTCCATGACACCCACCCATTACAGCTTTTTCCTGTAACAAACTCAGCTGCACTGGACGGGCTATTGAACAGAACATCTTCCTGAAGGATATCATCTATGATTTTACACTCTTCACGCTTCTTACGATTACCTGAAGATATTGTATTATCCGTACCGCTGCTCGGAGCGATTTTGCTTCCTTTCAGAACAACAAAGCCCTCAGCAGTCTGCTTGGCAGATGCTTCGACGATAAAGTTGAGCTTCTTGATAGTGCGAGTGAAGAAAAGCTCCATCTCCTCGGGTGGAGTATCTGCGGTATCTTCAACAACGGGTACAGTTTTATTTAACGGGACAAATATCTTATGCCCAAGCGTTCCCATGATGAGCTTGGCATAGTCCACGAACTCTTCAAGCTCGCTCTCTTTCTCCTCGGTGATATGTCCGGGAGACGGATCGTTTCCGTTCTTAACGATATATCTGTTAGCTTCGATAGCCAAATTGCAGAATTTGTTTTCAAGATAGCTTATCTCGGTCGGACCAAAGGAGTTGTTGGAGGTGGTGAATACTACGGCTTCCGTCCAGTAGTCCTTATCGGGATTTCGCTTATGCTCCATAAGTCGATAGAGAATGCCCTCGCCGTTCTTCCTGATGCCAGCCTGTCCTATGTAAGCGATGTTCTCTCCGGTATCATCGGAAACGCCAAAAAGGAAATACACACCGCTCCATTTCAGATCTTCACGGTTCTTACATTTTTCTATTTCTGTGCGAGGTATCTTATATGCAACGCCTGTCCAGTTGGCAAGTGTGCATTTGATACGTCCGCTTGCATCTCCGTCCATAAGAAAAAGATTTATGTTTTTTCCTCGGGGCATAGTGATTTCTCCTTATCGGCTAATGAATTTTCAACTTCTTTGAAAAGAAGGTTTTCTATTACTTGTTGTACTTTGAACTTGATTGTTCTTGCATTTTCATTTTTTGTTGAGATTTCTTTACTAACTATTTCATATATTCTTTCAGGTGAAATCATATCACCATATTCTTCTTTTCTTGCTTCAATTTCTTTCATGGTGATTTCATATATAGTCTGTGGCGAAAAGTCTTCAAATTTAATCATTTTATCGATTCTGTAGAATATAGGCATTCCCAAATGTTGCTTCATCTCATCTTCACTTAGATAATTAGATGTTAGAATGATGATAGCTCCTGAAATATCAACATCGTAGGTTGCATCTTTGAATTCTACATTGTCAAATAGTGTGTAAAAAGCTGAATAAAAGAATTCAGGACATTTATCAAGCTCATCTAAAAATATCAAATTTGATGTTCGCTCCAGTAAATCAAATCCTAAACTTCTTCTATTCGGCTCCTCACCAAAGAAATAATCTGAATAATTATTATTTTTGAACATAGATAAGTGCTTTTCTAACACTTTGCCTTCAAAAAAATGCTTTGCAATTTCTCTTACAAGTTCGGTTTTCCCTAAGCTACTATTACCATACAGCATGATTACATATGGTTTTTTTCGCTGCACAGATATTAAATACCACAAACTTTTGCTGATTTCGATTATTGCACGATCTTGTCCAACTATTGCATCTGAAATCCTTAAAATATTTTCTTTGAATTTTTCAGGTTCTTTTTGAATTGAATACTCTTCTCTATCTTCTTCAAGAGTTATTAAATTGCGAGCTTTTTTATCTTGTAAGTATTCATAAAGAACTCGTGGAGGATTATGAATAAGAATTAATTCCTTATCATGTGTTATATCTTCAATTAATGGCCCCAATCTATCATGGGCAGCATTTACAATACCGTTATAGTCATTATTTCTGATAAACAAAAGAGGTGTTTCGACAGTGTCAGTATTGCCAGACTGTTTCTGAGCATCAAAAATGCGTATTAATTCAAGAAATGAAGGAATTTTTACGTTCTTTTCATCTATTATTGAATATGCTTCATCAAGCGCTTTATCAAAATAAGATGAAGAGCCTATAACTATCTTATAGATTCGCATCAATTTTCATCTCCTGATTCTGTGCAAGCATATATAGCATCATATAGCTTGATTTGGTCGGTAAATGTTGATTCGTTAGGAGTAATTGATGTTTGCGCTGTAGTAGATGGAGGAAACATTTCATGTAATGTAGTAGCACTTTGAGCGGCATTGCTTAACGTTTCCATTTTTCCGATTTCTTTGATAAAATCAAAACGTTCTTTTTCAGTAAGACCTACGGGAATACAATAGATTGTCATGGTTGTAGTTAAAATATCATTTCTTTTGTAATTACTAACGAAAGCAGAATTATTAAATCTTATGTAAGTTGAATTGTTAATTTTATAGGTATCATACCCATTGTAGTTATCCATAACATTATTGAATTCCTTTATATCAACGCCATCTACACCGCCTTTTACTATTCTTAAGTAGCCTCCTGCTGTTCTATAAAAAGTTGCTGAGTTTTCAATATCTTGTAGTTTAACAGACTTAAATCCCTTCAAAGATGATTTTAATTCTTCAAACTCAGATATCTCAGTTGATGAAATAGTAGTTGTTTCATCTTTCTTTACTATGTATTTAACATCCATTTTGCTACTGAATAAAAACTTTAAACGGGCAAGAAAAGGTGTGCTTAATTCAACTTCTCCTGCTGTTTCAATAGAACTTTCTCTTTGAAAACTTGTTGATGAATCTAAAATATGCGTTTTTTCTCCTTTATTACGCTCTTGAAGAATATTTCTAATTGTTTCTTTATCGAAATATATGATCTTATGTATCTTTTCTTCGGCCATTTGCTGTCTCCTTTATTTTCTCGGTCCGAGGAACTTATCTCCATTAAGATGTATCATATGATCGGGCATATCAGCTATCCAGACTTCTGTCTCCCACGCAAGGCTTTCAGAAAACTGCTTGAATGTCTTGAAATCGAGAAACGCTGTCACATATATCTTTCCTGCCGTTACATTAGCAGTCATTTCTTCGATTTCCTTTATACGTTTCGGATCCATCGGACCGACAGAGGTGACAGATTCCACGAAATATATCCAATTCTTATCAGCTCTGTACAGTACCACATCAGGCATTTTATCATGCAAGGTAATCTCAAATCCAAGCTCACGCAGCTTGTCAACGTTCTTTACAAGGTCTTTTTCTATAGTATCACCTACATAAAGGCATTCAGAGTTTGGAGCAAATCTCGGAGCAAACTCCTCAATAATAGCCTTTTGAAGCTCATTATGTTTACCGGGAGAGAAAGTGAAGCTGTTGCCATTGATATTTACAGGCATTTTCAGCATACTGCGTTTCGATTCGTACATACTTATCAGGCTCTCATGGGCAGCTAAGAATTCTTCTTTTTTGTCAGTCCAAGCACTCGTTCCGTAGCTTCTGATAAGATCAAGCATTTCCTCGGTCAGCCTATAACGATAATTCGGACTATTGGTCGCTTTGCCGTTATCTTCTATAAAAGCTGCATTACGAAAATGGTGCATAGCCTGTTTACGGAATGTCTCTCGACTGTTTTCAGCATATGCGACATTGTAGTTGTCTTTTGTAAAGGTCAGGACATCATGAATACGAATCCATTTATTCGTTGCTTTTGCCCAGTTGTCATCTCCCTTTATATCTGCCATTGCGAGAAGGACATAGCAACAGAGGTCAGCCTGCTGCTTGCTGGGAACATTCAGTTCCTTTAACAAAGCTCTTGCTTCTTCTATCTTACTCATAAGTAACTCCTTAATATCATATCACATGATTCTTCGGACATATCTCTCTTGGCAATAAGCTCTTTCCCCATAGACTCTATTGTACTCATGGGAGGAACAGGCATAGAATTAACTTCTGTTGAATTCACCTGTGTAGAGCCGTTCAATATTCTATAATAGCTATCGTACATCGTAGAGTTGAAAAGAACATATAAACCATAAACCACGCACTCAGACAGTCCTTTCAGCCCGTCTATAAAGTTTATCTTATTCTGTGTGCTGATCTTTTTATAACCGGGATATTTTCTTGAAAGGTAAACACCACACTGTAATCTGCGATGTTCTTCCTTTGCAGTAAATCGCTTTACGAACAGATAATTAGCATTTTTCTGCAAAAGTCCTGACTGCTCAGTGACTAAATACTCGTGTTCTTTACCTATTGGAAAGATTACTTTTCCGGATTGTATGTGCTGAGAATAGAACAGAGGAACAGCGGTCTCCTCCGCAGTATTTCGGAGGGCTTCACGATTTCTGAAGTCAACCGTCAGTCCTGTTTTCATCTTTAGTCCTAATGACGGCAGAGTATCGTTCCACTGATTAAGCTGCCGAAGCGTTTCAACTTCCTCGGAATTTGTGACAAGGTAAACATATTTATCCTTACCGCAAACAACTATATCATAAGGGGCTTGGAAAGACGTAATCTCAGAGAAATCCTTATTGCTGTTTGTGGAAGTTATGGTGATATAAGCGGGTTTATGGTTAGTCTTTCGGAGGTTTACGATCATAGTCTCCTGTAAAACACTTTCGTTTTCAAAAACCTTATCTCTGCTGACAAACAGATGAATATGTTCGATAACACTCTCACTAAACAGCTTTTGTCTGAAAGCATTAAAGTATGCGCCTGACGTCCAGGAACGGGGAATGATAAATACCATTTCTGAATCATTCTTGAGATTGAATAATGCCATCTCAGTGAACAAAAAGTACAGATTAGGTGCTCCATAGCATATATCAGGCATAGCGTGAGCTTCAACTGCGTCCTTTGGTATCTTCTTATATGGTGGATTTCCTATGATAACATCATATTTGTAAGGATCAGGCTTTGCACCGAGCATATTGTTATAGTCAATCTCGTTATCCAAAATATAGTTTTCATTCCTGACCTCATAGGTCAACTGAAAAGAAACGTTATTCTTGGCATATTCGAGGTTATCTTTCAGTATCGGAATGATTTTATCATCATTTTCATAGCAGACAAGATTAACTTTCTTTACTGAAAGAGCATCTATCCTTTCCAAAAGAGCAACAGAGAGTATCCCTGAGCCTGCACCGGGATCAAGTACAGAAATTTCTGTACTGTCTTCCGAAATATTAAAAAGACCTGCCATGAACACAGCTGTTTCCTTACTTGTGAAAAACTGCCCGTATTTCTTGCGCAGTGTCTTTGGCATTGTCTCGATATATTCAGTTGTACTCTCTACAACTCTATCTAACAGTTTCATTTGATCGACCTCTCTAAACAAGCGTAAAACTTACAAATAGTTACAACATCCCATGATATAAGTATAGCATAAAACAGGTGTTTAGTCAATGTATTTTGACAACAATCGGTAGTGTTCAACTTCGACTCCGCTGGAATCAAAGTCCCTCTCACTCCGCCTCAGCTCCCAAAGCATACACAAAGCTCATAACGTCCTGCTTCATCTTCTCATAGAAAGCACTCAGCTCCTCATCAGGCAGACGGTTCTCGGCTTCATACTCACCGAGCTTATCCTGCATCTGCTTTGTGAACACCTTACGCTGCTGGTCATACTTCTCCACAAGTGCAGAATCATCAAGCACCTCAGCAGACAGTTTTGTTTTCTGCTGACCAATATAATTACTGAGCCTTGTGCTGTATACTTTATAGGTGCCGTTCTCTCTTTTGCGTCTTTTGGCATTCTTGATCTCACGCTGATAGGTTGCCTGACAGTTCTCTGATTCGCAGGCGACTGCATTTTTCTTTCCGAGGGATACCTTACCGCAATACTTACACTTGCAAACATATAGCTTCATCTTATGAATAGCAAAGCTGAAATCATAAAAAAAGTTGACAAGTGCGGTATCGGCTACGGTGTAAATATCGTTGCGGTCATTTCCCCGTATGATTATCTTATCAAAACTGAGCCTGAATGCTTTCATATCGCTTTCGGAGTTGAAATCGAAGTTCCAGTCATCACGCATAACCTCACGGATATGATTGAAAACATCATTCACATACTCGGTGGACTTCTTCAAGGCACGAGTGTTGAAAAAAGCTCCTGCCTTATCTATGTCTGCTCTCGCTTCGGCGAACACATCACGGAGCGTATCGGAATAGTATCGTGTAAAGAAATTGAAGCTGTTCAGGCGGTTATCATCAAATCGTTCCAATATCTCACGGAACACCGCCCCCTGCCGTTGATAGCCCCGATAAGCTCATCTGTGAGCTGCTCATAGTCAAGGAGTGAAATTGTCAATAACACTTGACACATTAACCGCAAGGATTTTGAAGTTAAGCAGCGATAGTCAAAGCAGAATAGAACCTACGCCGTTTTACAGCTGGTGGGATCCCACCGATTGCCGAGCAGATCCTGCAGTTGCTCCAGTAACTCATGAAATACCGCCAGACCATGAATTTCAGTTCTTCCATTTTGTAATGTTCTGTCTTTCTGTCTCGATGATAAAACAATTCTTCTTTCATCCTTGTCCAGATGCTTTCACATCTCGCATTATCATGGCATCTTTCTCCCGCACGGTTCATACTCTGCACAATGCCATATTTTTGAATGACTGCCCGATATGCAGCACTGGTATACTGGCTGCCGCGGTCGGAATGCACAATGGCTCCGCGGATTTCCGGAAACCGCAAATTCGCATGTTTCAGCGTTTCACAGCACAGTTCGGCACGCATATGATCCGCCATCGCCAGACCCACTGGCAGCAGATCGTAGCAGTCAAAAATCGCTGAAACATACAGTTTTCCGTCTTTTGCCTTGATTTCAGTAATGTCTGTAACGCATTTTTTCAAAGGTGCATCTGCTGTAAAATCACGTTTCAGAAGATCATCAGATTTGCGTGCTTCCCGGTCTGCTTTGGTAATTCCGTTGGGCTTTCGCTTGGGTCTATGGATCAGGTTTATCTGCTCCATCACACTGCGGACAGTTGCTTCGCATGGTATCGTGATGCCATCAAGCTTGCCGACTTCTTTTCTGTACTTGAGTGCCTGATACATACGTACTCTTCCGTAATCCGCATTTTCTTCGTCCTCATCATGAATTTTCAACATGGCGTCAGCAAGCGGCTGATACTTCTATGGTTTGCCCTTACACTCAAGATAGTCGTAAAATGCCTGTCTGCCGACTTGCAGCGTGTTGCAGTAAAAACTGATCTTTCCGATGTTTCTGCCGTCATCTGTCCGGATCGCAATATACATCAGCCTTTGTTCTTTCCCGATTTCTGACGGCTGGCAGCGAAAAAAGCCACTGCATCCTCCAAAAAGCTCATTCATTTCGCAAAAACTTATTTATTTCGCTTAGCCGCTTGTTTTCTTTTTCCAATGCTTTGATCCGCTTTCTCAGCTGCTGGTTTTCTTCGGCGATATTCAGAGATTCTTCCGGGCTGCGTTCTCCGCAGCCGATATCAAGGCTTCCTATCCTTGCTTTTCTGATCCAGCCGTACAGCGTATTTACGGGTATCTGAAGTTCATTCGCTGCTTTTACCGCACCCATCTTTTTTGCAAGCTTTACTGCCTGCACTTTGTACTCATTTTCATATTGTTTATTTTCTGACATTCCTTTTTCCTCCATTTCTTCCTTTTCCTATTTTATTTCTTTGAGGTTAGGGTGTCAAGTTTTATTATACTACATCATGTATTCAATCAGGCTCAGGCGAGGGCAGGAGATGCTATCGCATCAGTGCTTAACTTCAAAAAGCACGACACGGACAAAGGACAGCCCGAAGCTGTATAAAGGACAAGTAAAGGACAGAAGCCGTATCAGGGTAAAAAATAACTCAGAAATGGCGATTTAACGTCATTTCTGAGCCTTGTGTGTGGTGACCCGTACGGGAATTGAACCCGTCTGAACTTTCGTCACACCTGATAAACTAGATATCGATCGAAGGAAACAGACGGGGAACAGTTGCGATAGACGGAAAAATGATTTGCGGGAGCGGAAAGGATAATCATAGAGCATATCATGTTGTCAGCGCATTTGTAACTGAAAATCAGCTTACATTAGGAGAAATTTACGTTGAGGAAAAGACGAACGAGATAACTGCTGTCCCTGAACTGCTCGATTTGATTGATGTGAAAGGTGACATTGTAACAGCTGATGCTATGAGTTGTCAGAAGAAAATTGTAGAAAAGATAATTGACAAGAAAGCGGATTAAAGCAAAATCAGCCTGCATTGTACAAGGATACCGAGGACTATTTCAAAGCATTTTCTGCTGATATTCCTTCCAAAACAACAATCGAGAAAGGGCATGGAAGGATTGAAAAGAGGGAGTATCAGCTTTTAACGGATTTATCATGGCTGGAACAAAAGAATGAATGGAAAGGATTGAATGCACTTGGCTGTGCAAGGTCAACAATTGCAGAAAATGGAGAAATCCTTGAATTTACGAGATATTTTATCACTTCACTTACAGATCTTGAAACATTTGCTGATTCTGTAAGAAAGCATTGGTCTATTGAAAACCAACTTCACTGGTGTCTTGATGTTATTTTTCGTGAGGATGCCTCAAGGGCAAGAAAGGACAATTCTCCGCTGGATCTTAATGTTTTACGTAAAACTGCACTGAACCTGATTTCTCAAGCCCAGTATAAACGCATCAGCAAAAAGCGGCTTATGTTTAGGGCTGCTCTCGAACCCACGCTTTTTCTTGATATTCTTTTTGACCCTTCTTCCGTTTCTCCTCAAAAGTAAATGCTGTTGCCCTGACGAGTTGAATCTCTGATTATCGAAAAATTAACGACATTTTTTCAAAAAAGAACTCACAAAATCGTATCACTTTTCTCACCATCAATCACGCTATACCGTGAAAAAAGTGACACACCTTCCCACAATCACATCCCCTGCAACAGTTCCTCCACTCGTTCCTCCAACTCATCCGTCTCATAATCGTTTTCCCGCAAAACTCGGATCGCCAGGCCATAATATCGCTTGGCCTTTTCCTTATCCCCTGCCTTGCGGTAATTGTCTGCCATCATAAGATACACCCATTCCATTTGTTCATGCAGTTCCCCGAAATTCTTCTGAAAACACTCCAACGCCTCAGCTGCAACGATGTCACAATTCTGGAATTCTCCCAATTCTGACAGCACAGAACTATACCGCATCATCAAATTTGCAATCCTAACTTCGCCATACACGTCATGCTCCAGTAAGATTTCCAACGCCTGTTCCATGGCAGCTTTGCATTTTTCCAGCAGTTCCCGGCTTGGCTCAGCATTGTACCAGTCGATCAATGCACAGGCATAGGCAGCCCAGATCTCTCCGGTTTCTTCATGTTCCTCTCCATAGAGCTGATTTGCCATTGCGATTGCTTCCTCATAATTTTCTTCCATTTCAGAAAATTGTTTCATTTTCAAATTGCAGACTGCCACATCGGTTTGAAACTGAACCAGTTTGGTACTCTCCTCCATAGGCTCTTCCTGCATTTGCACTTGAAACAATTCCCGCTCTTTTTGATAACACGCCATTGCACGGGAAAACTGCTCACAATCCCGATAAATATCCCCCAGTTCTGACCAAAATGATATATCTTGCTCCTGTTCCGCCGTTTGTTCTGCAAAGCACTGGTCTGCATAGAACAATGTTTTTTCAAGGTAAACCGCACTATTGCAATCGATCCAATAAGCATTTTCCAGCAAGATAAAATTGGAATAAGCCGAAGCAAGCTTCATAGGCTCTCCGATTTCTTCCGCAAGCTGTATGATCTGTTCTACACATGATTTCGTTCCTTCAAAATCACAGCGATCGGTTATATACCCTAACAGTATTCCACTCAGATCGCTGAGTTGTTCCTCTGCTGATAAATGCAGTTCCGCTATTTCTGCCGCCGCTTTTTCACTGGTTTCTGTATCATGCAGCTGTGCTGCAATATCCCGGATAAAAGACAGTGCATTGAATTGCCGTTGCCTGGAATCCTCCTCCAGCCTCAGAATCCGAAGTTCCTGCTGTGCCGCCCATAGAGCATCCTCATAACGATCTTCTCCCAGATACAGCGGATAACACATGGTGCCGAAGAAATACGAAAGTTCCGGATCATCCCCTTGAATATGATGTGCCATATGATCCAGCCACTGCACAGATGCAAACCGTTGTTCCGCATTCTCGGATTCCTCAATGTAACTGGCAACGGCACCTGACATAATCAGGATTCGTTTGCATTCCCTGCTGTTCGGACGCAGTTTTTCACACAGCACTTCTACGATCAGCGGATGAGTGGAAAGAATACGCATTTCATTCTGGTACACTTCGGAGATCCAGCCGCTTTGAATCAGCCGATCCAGGCTGTTGATCTCTGCCTCGTTTAAGTCACTGATGACTTCAAAATACTGCCGTTCCATTGGCGTTGCACCGACCAGGGCAGCACAGCGAAGCACCTGCTTTTCCGATTCAGACAAATCTAGCACCGAGAACAGGATCTCCATATGATGGAACGCTGTTTTTTCCCGGAGTGTGCTGTCTTTCAGCTGACGCACTTTGCCGTTATCTCCGGAAATGCCTTCTGCACAGAGCTTTTCGTACATTTCACGGGAAGTGAGCTGATGCAGTGCCATTTGCTTTGCCACCAGTTCCACTGCCATGGTATGCCCGTTCAGTGCCTTCAATATGGCATCGGTGTACAAGTCCGGCTCTCTCTTTGTATAGTACGCCATCATCTGATACAACGCCGATTCGTCAGACAAAATGTCTACCTCATACTGAGGAAAAATGCCGTCATAATCCACTCTGGAGGTCACCAGAATGGGGCAAGGCAGTTCTGTCAGAAAGTCCAGATTCCCGCAGTCGCCAGTATCAAAATTGTCCAGCAGGATCAGATGCCTTGGCGTACAGATTTGACGCAGTACCTGCAATTTCCGTTCCAGATATGCCGCATCACTTTCCCCGTCAGAGCGTGTACAATGCACAATGGGAAAATTGGTATCGCTGAGAATGGTGTTCTCCATGCTGTCCAGAAACCGAACAAATACAACGGCGTCATACTCCTCCGCATACGTCATAGCATAGTGCTTTGCCAGTTCTGTTTTTCCGATACCGCCGACACCGTGGAGCAGCAGGAACTTTTCCTGCTGCAAAAGGGTATGGATCTCCTGCAATTCGATATCTCGTCCGCAGAAGTAATTGTTGCCCAAGGGCAGTTTGGTTTGCAGATAGGGCTTTGGCTGTTGAAACGAATCCAGAAAAGGTTCGATCTGTGCCAGAAGTTCCGCACAGGAGGCATACCGCTTTTCCGGATTGGCAGCCAAGGTCTTTCGCAGCAGCTCCGTGACCATGCGTCTGATTTCCGGAGCAGTTCCGGCAAGCACCGAGTCCGGGAACTCCGCATCCCATACCGCACGATTTCTCCTGTCCTTTACTTTCGGAGCACGGCGAAACAACAGATACAACAACAGTCCGCCCAGCGTATAGACATCGGACACAACGCCGATCTTTCTGCGGTTTTGCTGTAACACTTCCGGTGCTGCCCACTTTGCTGTACAGGAGATCACTGCATCAGAAAGCCGGCTTTTTTCAATGACACTGTCAAAATCAAACAGCATCACCAGTTCCGTCGTTTCCGGATAGAGCAGCACGTTGGCAGGCTTTAAATCCAGATAGAGATACCCATGCTGATGCAGATTGTCCAGCTGCTGTGCCACTGCACGCAATACCCGAAATGTGTCATAAAGCGACAACTCCTGCTGTTCCAGCGGAATGCTGTTCTGACAGTTCATAGCAATATACCGGGTGCCGTTTCCGGCAAAAACGCCCTGGACATTGCTGATACTGTTGCAGCTTTCCGGAAACTGCCGGAACTGCATCTGCTTTTGATACCCCCAGATAAAGCTTTGCATCTGCCGCTGAAAAGCTTCTTCGTCTGCTGCAAGCAAACTGCCGTCCTGCTGCCGAATCAGGTGTAGATTTTCCGGACAGAACTCTTTCAGCCGGAGATAGAATTCGTTTTGTTCTCCGTCCCTGCAAACCGCCGTATAGACCAGACAGTTGGCTCCTGTTCCGATCAGTTCCTGAATCTGCACTGTGATCTGATGCTGGGTTCCAATGGCGGAAAGGGTCAGATGTGTACCGACTGGCAGTGGCGTTCGCATGGTAAGTTCCTCTTTTCAAAAGTTGTGATATTGATTTATGACGGCATCTGTAAAAGGTATTCCTGCAATTCCTGCAATGTCTGAAATCGCCTTTTCCAATTGCTGCACAATGTTTTCTGATAAAATTCCGAGTGTGACGGAAAAACAGCAAACCGTCTTCGCTCCAGCCATGTCACCGGTTTTCTCTCACATTGAAAATACAGATAGCTGCCGATCAAATAGACATAGCTGCTTTCTGTGTAAACTGCCTTCTGCCTGCATTCCGGTGCGAGCAGTGACCACAAAGGGATACCCGAAAAAAATGGTGCGTGCCGTTTCAAAAAAGCTGCCGGAGAAACGGACTCCTTTTGCAAAACAGAGATCAGTTCCATTGCCTGGCGAACACATTCCTGCAATCCCATCACCTCCCGGCTGTCATCGTAACACAACGCCATACGGCATTTGTAACAACCACTTGAAAAGTCATTGTTACAAACCCATTTCTTCCTATGATACAATGAATCATGCGGAAATCTCTCCGCCAATTTACAACAGGAGGAAAAAATCATATGAAACCATTTCAGGAAACAAACTACATTGCCAAAGACAAAGAAAACGAACAATGGAAAAGCAGTCTGCCGCCGGAAGAAGTCAAGGAAAAGATGCTGGCACAACGTGGATTTACACAAGAAAACGGCAGCAAGATTCAATTCGACCACACCGTATTTATTCAGTATGCAATGACAAGAGTCCACGCATTATACTGCAACGGAAAGCTCTACTTCTACAATTTCAAGTCAAAGTGTTATGAATACCTGGAAGATCACGCATACAAGAAAATTTTCTTTGCGATCATTGAAGAAGCTTCCTGCAATATCTGGAAACGAAAGCAGGAAAACGAGTACATCCCCTATTTTAAGCGAAAAGTTCCCTATGCAGAGGATAACGGAATGCGTCCGGGACTCCTGCAGTTCCAAAACTGCATCTTCGATTTACAGGAGGAAACGATAGGGAAACCAACGCCGGACATTTTCTGTCTGGTACAGATTCCATATGACTACGACCCCAAGGCAAAAGCACCGCAGTTTTTCCGCTTTCTGCAGGAACTCTTTGACAATGACCAGACACGGATCGATCTGGTTCAGGAGATCATGGGAGCCTGCCTGTACTATGAAGACATTATGCAGAAGCTTGTTGTCTTTCTGGGTTCCGGTTCCAACGGAAAGTCTCTGTTATCCAACATGATCAAGCATATGCTGGGAGAACGGAATGTATCTGCTGTTGCGTTGGATCAAATCAGCAGCGGAAGATTTGGCAAGCAGAACCTGGACCGAAAGCTGCTGAACATTTCCTCTGAGACCAAGACAGAAAAGCTATACAGCACAGCTGACCTAAAGGCACTGACCGGCGGCGATTCCATTGAAATCGAAGAAAAATTTGAAAAGTCCTATACCACAGAGATTCACAGCAAGTTCATTCTCCTTGCAAATGATATGATCCAGACCAAGGATTACAGCGACGGGTTCTATCGCCGGCTGCTGATCATTCCCTTTGAACAGTGTTTCCACGACCTCGCTCCCAATCAAGAACCGGAGGAGGGTGTTCTCTACAAGAACATTTATCTGGAAGGAGATCTGATGCAAGAACTCCCGGGCATCTTCAATTTTGCCTATGCCGGACTGGAACGGCTGATCGACAATGATTACAATTTCACCTATTCTCCTGCCTGCGAAGCTGCATTGGAGCATTACAAAAACGAACACAATGTGGTAAAGGCATTTTACAATCACTGCATCGTCCTATCAGAACCCAAGCACAAAAAAGCAGAGCGAACCGCTGTGGTATATGCCGGATTTTTAAGCTACTGCCGGGAGAATCGATTTCCCTGCAGCATTTCCAGCATTCAATTCCACCGAATGTTTCAAAACATTCTGACCGAAGAAGGCACAGAAGCACGCATGGTACACCGTAACAGCGGTGACTTCTACTTACACCTGCAAATGCAGTTCTAAAATCAAGACCATGTTCTAACAGCAACATGATCCAGGCACATCACTTTCATCACAGTGTGGAAAGTGATGTGCTTTTTTCGTCTGCCTGGTCAAAATAGTACCGCTGCATGGCAGACCGCAGTTCTTCCAACGGATAGGGATGATTGGCACAGTGCAGAAACAGCCAGTCATAAGGATTCCGCACATACAAAGCCGGCAGACCGCTGCTGCACAACAGGTCATTGGTTTCATGGACAAAGTCCAGAAAATCAGACTCAATGGCACAAAACAAATCAGATGTGCTGTTCTTTGCAAACAACACTGCAAAGAAACAATAGAAGTTCAGCAGGATTAGTGTCTTTCGCAAAATCGTATCCGAGACCGGTTCTCCCCGTTTGATTCTGGAAAGGTTCATTCCCAAGGGAAAATCAGAACGTATCAATTCCGGAAAAACAGCCTCTTTGGAAAAGGAACTCTTTTTCTGGTAAGTCCGCATATTCTCCCCGAAGATCACACTCAGCAGCAGATCAACATTTCCGGATTTCTGCTTTTGGTGGGAAATTTCATTTTGATCTGCAACTGCATTTTGGGCAAGTTCTGTGGCTTCCTGTATCAGACACTTCGCATAGTGAATGGCAGTCTTTCTGGGCATCTGAAAATCCAGACGGTTTTCCCGGAAAAAGCAAAACAATTCCTCTGTAGAACCAACTTGCAGCAGTGCACTTTCCAGTTGACTGGTCTGCTCATAGCACAGCTCTTCCTCTGTCGCACTTTCCCCATTTATCAGCTGTTCCGCCTGCTCTGCCAGAGACAGCATTTCTGGATATCCCATTCCATTTCGCAGACAGTACCAGATCACCGTTTCTTTTGCACTGCGAAAATTAAAAGGACAGGAAAAGTACACCTTCTGAAAAAAAGAAGCCGTTTCCCGGTCGTTCAATCCCAGTGCAAAACAAAGCCGGAACAGACTGTCCCGGCTGCGTTCGCCGCTGTTAGGACGAGTTCCGCAGAACCAGCTTTTGATGACTTCCGGATTAAGCGTTACCCCTCGCTGCTTACAGCATTCCCGGACATAAGCAATCTTTTCTTTGGCATCGTCTGCCTGTCCGGAAAATCCATGCTGCAAAAGCGTATCCGTCAAGCCCTCTGCAAATGTTTTGCACGGATAAGTCAGCAGGTACTCCGATGTGTAAGTTTCTTCATCGTCCTGCACAAAGCCATACTCAGATTCCAGAATGTCATCCAAACACTTTCTGGTAACCTCACCTGCACCTGCGTACAATTCTTCTTCCGTCACACGATCGCCTCCTGCAAAGTCGTTTTTACAAAATGGATTTTTAGCATGGTATACTATAAAGGCAGAAAAAACTGCAAATCAATACAAAGGAGATTTTTTCAATGAAAGACACTTGCAACTACCCAGACGGCACATTTATCGGCATCATCACAGACATTCAGACAGTGGAAAAACCGTATCCCAGTGTTACAGTAACCGCTGCACTGGCGATCAACGGCAAGATTGCTAAGCATCAGAAATGTTTCAACAAGCCCTTTACCAACGGACGAGAAGCATTCCAGAATTTCTGCGAGGAGTTCGACCTGTTTTCCGATCGAACAGAACATCGAAATGACTACGTACTGGAACTCGACTATGCCATTGGAACACCTTGCACCGCTGTCCTTTCTTCAGACCGTGGCTTTGAAAGCATCACACCTCTTGGCGATACAGATCTGAAAATTGCTTTCGGACTGGACGACTGCTACGAAAAGATCCGCTGGTTTCAGCCGGAAACCTACTGCACTGAAAAGGATATGGCAAACCTTGCTCCGGAGATCAGAGAACAGCGTCTGCAACTAAAACGAGATCTCATGCTGATAAAGAGCGTTTCTTATCAAAAGGCAGAACGGGAGATTCCGGCATTATTCCAAAACTACCGCCGTTTTCCGCCGCTGCAGCTGCATCGCCCCTGTGCCGGATTTATCGAAAAGATCCAGTTGAAAAAAGACCGCTTTCGTCCGGAAGAACTGACACTATACTGTTACGTTGCTATCATAGACAGAGGACACATCGTACACAGGGACTATTACATCAACCGCATTCGCTCTGTAGGGCGTGGCGATTACGAGCACTTCTGTGCGACGCTTGGGCTGCTCTATGAAGAGGACAACCCCAATGAGCTGATCGATCTGTGTGAGCTGCACAATGCCTGCTTTGTACCGCTTACCATCTATCTCTATCAGTCCCCGAAATCCGGAAACCTCTATGTAAACCGGCTGATGAAGTATTCTTCAGCGAACTTCCAGGACGAAATGGACATGATGCAGTTTGTCTGGGCTTATGAGCATTATTGCAACCAGGAACATGGCAGCTTCGATTTTTGCGAATGTTAAAGCTGCACCACCCCTGGAAAGACGCTTCCGGCAATTGCCGCTGTGAAAGCTGCGGCAAAGTTGTTCCGGAACAGCAGCTGCATTGGGAGAAGCGATTAGGCTACTGTGACACGTGTTTTGCAGAAATTCGGAAATATGCTCCCAAGAAATCATAATGGAAAGGATCGGCTGCATGACAAGCCGGTCCTTTTTTATTACAGCCGTAACATTTCTTTGAACGGACAGACGTTTGTCCTGCTCATTTGCTACAATAGAATCAAAGGGAATCTTTCTGCACCGCCACGGGAATTGTCGGATCAATCAAGTCCGTGATCTCCACCTGCAGCACCTTTGCCAGTGCCACCAGCTCCATATCTGTCACAAATCGTTCTCCATTTTCGATGCGGCGGATAAAGTGGTGGTCTACATCATATCCGGCAATTTGCAGATTCTTTGCCAACTGTCGCTGAGAAAGCCCTTTTTCATGCCGGATCCGAATCAGATTCGGTCCGCAGATATTGTTGGTGCCCAAGGTGGTTTTCAGTTTGAACATATTGGTTTCCCTCATTTGAAGATATGGTAAATATTATTTGACATCATATCTATTATATGATATAATGAGGATAGCGGTGGTTAATAGTATTCACCATTTGAAAAATAATTTTTTGAGAAGAAATATGCTTATCAGAAAGGACGAGCTATCGATGAATCGTGAAGAAACATTAGAACGGCTGAGTTCAGAGATTTCTTGTGTACAAAAGCTATTGGATACCAAATATAGTGAGGTAATTGAAATTTCTTATCAGCAAAAGCTCCGGGAAATTCTGAAAAAAATGACTTTTTTTCAGGAAAAGCTAAAAAACAATACCTTTGAGATTTCCATTGTTGGCCTTGAAAAATCCGGAAAAAGTACTTTTGCAAACGCATTTATGGGGAATGATGTTCTTCCGACGAAAGACGCACGGTGCACATACACCGCAACCAGCATCCGGTTTGGCACGGAGAACGATGCACAGGTCGATTTCTACTCCGATGCACAGTTCAACGAGGAATTTCACAGAAAGCTGAACCTTCTCGGCATTGAAAACCCGCAGCATTGGAGCGAATGGTCAAAGGAATTGCTGGACAAAGAAACCGAACAATTGCCACCCTTGCGTTCGGAACAGAAAAATATCTATAACGACATCCTCGAAATCATCACAAATCGGAGCAGCATTCAAAATCTGATCGGTTCTGAATCTCTGCATTTTGTTAACCATGAACTAGAAACCGAGGTAAAGGAATACATCGAAAATCCTGCAAAAGCACTTGCCGTTAAGGAAATTGTGATACGCTCCGATAAGCTTTCCGCCATGCGAAATGCGATCATATATGATGTCCCAGGTTTCGATTCTCCGACACAACTACACAAAGACCAGACCAGAGCGTGGATGAAAAAATCGGATGCTGTCATTTTAATTGTCAATGCAGATCGCCCCAGTTTCAATGATTCTCTGGTACAGTTCTTTGAATCTGTGGACAAAGACGATGACGGCATTTCCATTGGGGAAAAGCTATTTGTTTTCGCAAACCGTGCAGATATTGCAACCACACTCCAGGATAATTTACAGCGGATTCGAGAGGAACTGCAAAATTACAGAATCATGCCAACGGCATTGATTGCACAGCGCCTGACGGCCGGCTCCGCAAGGGCAAGAATTGAACTTGACAACGGCAATACGCAAAGTGCAATTTTACAAAGCCTAAAAGAAAAAGGACTTGCCGGAGACGGCATCGACACCATCCGCAGCCTGCTTGAAGACTACAACAATACCGTTCGCCTGCAAGTGATGCAGCAGCGCATTGCCAACTTAAAGGAAAATGTGCTCGCACTATTCAGTGAACTCCGACAGGAAAATCAGATCGACGGCAATTCCAGCATAGAATTGCAAATGGACAATCTGGTTGACGAACTAAAAAGAACGGCAAGACAGAGAATCCATAACGCACTGGCAGAGTGCCGGACTCAAATTGTACAGCAGTGCAAAGAGAACAAGCCAATCACGGATAAAGTCCGCAAAAATGCAATTCAAAGCATCGACCCTGTACGCTATCAGATCACCGAAGACGAGATTCGAAGAGCACAGTACGAGGAACTCTCCGGTGCAGGTGTTTTGGAGCGATTTGACGCATCCATACGGGACAGCAAATTTACTGCGATGTATGAGGAGTTTATCGACAATGTAGTACATTTGGCAGTGGAAGAGTATCGTGAGAGCGAAAAGAAGATTTTAACCGCATTTGAATCCGGTCTGGAACTGACACCTTCCCATCCTTTTTTCAAGGAGCTGGAGAAAGCACTGAAAAAGTACATCTCCGAACAATGCGGAAAAATTGCACCGGAAGGCTATTATAACAGCTTGATTCGCCGCTACTCCAGAAGCCTGTTTGAAATATTGATTTCCACACCCTTTGGAAACATCGCAAGATATAAAAAATTTGATGACGACCGACGCAACTTCTACAGCATCTCTCTGTTTACAGATGAAGAAAATCCGCAGATCCAGCCGGACAAACAGTCGATGCACTATCAGATCTTATTTCATCAGCAAATCAATTCCAACAATGACCCGCAAAGCAATTCTTTGAACGATGCAATTGTAAAGGTGGAATCTGTGACAAACGAAGTGATCGCAGTCAACAGCCCGCTGTACCACAATCTGCAAAACTTCTGTGAAAAGCATCCGAACAATGCACTCGCCGAACTGGACACCCTTCTGGCTCAACTCCCACCGGTTGAAACGGCAAATGCCAATGCAATTCCGCTCTTTGCCATTCAGGAAAATCCAGCAGTCACCAAGCTGAATCAGCTGCTGGAACATGCACTACAGGAAAGTCCAAATTCCGCTGAAAGCCAGTTGACAGAAAGAGCATATGCGCAGTTCTTTCAGAACTACAGAAAAACAATTGAAAAGATTCCGAGCGAGTTCAACCAGGATGTCTGCATCCTGAAGAACATTTTAAACGAACAGGTCATGAATGCGGTTTCCATTGAAATTCCTTTCTTGGATCTGGTAAAGCAGGATATTATCAGCTTACAGAAAAGTCTGGAAACTGCAGCATTCACCTCGTTCATCAACATGGAAAAGGCACATATTTTAGAGGAAAAATATAATCAGCTAAATGCAGAGAATGAAAATCGGAAACGCAGGCTGGAAATCATTCGGGAAATCGACCAGATTCTCGCTGCGGAGGACTAAGGAAAAGGAGATAGAAAAATGTCTGAATTGCAAGCAGGAATGCAAATTGAATTAGATGATAACATGGGAACGATTCAAATCGTCCGGAAATTGGGAGAGGGCGGCCAGGGATATGTCTATCTGGTGGACTATCTCGGAAACCAGATGGCATTGAAATGGTACAAAAAAGGTTCGATAAAGGACATGGAGGGATTTCGCAAGAACCTGCAAAACAACATCCGGGAACAGGCTCCCACAGACTCATTCCTGTGGCCCGTTGCCATCACCCGTATGTACTACGATACATTTGGCTACATTATGAAACTGCGCCCCGATAACTACTATGACTTTTCTGATTTCCTGATCGGAAAGATTGATTTTTCCAGTGTTCACACGCTGCTGAATGCAGCCATCAACATTGTAGAGAGTTTCCGGATTCTGCATAACCGTGGATTCTCCTATCAGGATTTGAATGACGGCAACTTCTTCCTGAACCCTGAAACCGGAGATGTCCTGATCTGCGATAACGACAACGTTTCCCAGTTTGGAGAAAAGTCCGGGATTGCTGGAAAATGCAGATACATGGCACCATCTATCGTTGTAGGAAGAAAGACGCCGGATAAAAGAACTGACCAGTTTTCTCTTGCCGTTGTCCTTTTCCTGCTGCTGTTGAGAAACCACCCTCTGGAGGGCGAGCAGACGCAGAGTAAGGCCGTCATGACGGAACAACGACAGAAGCGCTATTACGGCGAATCCCCTGTTTTCATTGCCGACCCCAAGGATGCGTCCAACCGTCCGGTAAAGGGTGTGCACAATAACTTCCTGATGAGATGGCCGCAGATGCCGGTATATATTCAGAATACCTTTATCAAGGCTTTCAGCAAGGAAGTCATGTGCGAAGACAAAATGGGAATCACGGAAAAGGAGTGGCTGCAAAATCTGCTTCGGTTCCAGTCGGAAGTCATCCTCTGTCCCAATTGCGGAAAAGAAACCAGATATACCACTGAAAATGCAACGTGTATGTGCTGTCATCAGCCGATCACGCACATTGGCTGGATCCAGACACAATATTTCCGCATTCCGATTTTCCCCAAGCAGGAGATTGTTACAGCCTACATCACAGATTGCTACGACCAAAACGAATGCCGGACAGTTACAGCAAAGGTCGTACAGAATAAAACCAAAACCAAAATTGCACTCATGAACAAGTCCGGCGAATCTTGGCGGATCAACAATGAAACTGTCGCTCCCGGAGAGCGTGTTCTGATTCAAAAGGGAATCCGCATTCAAATCAAAAATGAGTATATGGAAATCAAATAACAGAAGAGGAGACTAGACTATGTCTGAAAATCTAAGCAGTTTTCTGGGAAATGCAGAGAGCATCCCGAAAAGAGTCATGCCGATCTTTTTCCTGATCGATACCTCCGGAAGCATGGAGGGCAAAAAAATCGGTGCCGTCAATTCTGCAATCGAGGAACTGATTCCGGATCTGCGGCATCTTTCTGAATCGCAGGCAGATTCCGAAATCAAACTGAGCGTGTTGAAGTTTTCCACCGGCTGTGAATGGGTTACGCCTGCTCTGATGTCCCTGGATGCCTTTGATGATTGGGAACCGCTGGACGCCAATGGCCTGACCGATCTGGGCGCTGCATTTCTGGAGCTGAACGACAAGCTGTCCAAAAATGGATTCATGGACCGAGGCGCAGCATCTTCCGGATTTTATGCGCCTGTCATCCTGCTCCTCTCTGACGGCGAGCCAACAGATGACTACCTCACTGCACTGAAAAAGCTACAGCAAAATAAGTGGTATCAGGCTGCGTTGAAAATTGCAATCGCAATCGGCGAAGATGCCAACCGTGAAGTACTGAAAAAAGCAATTCGCAATGTCGAACTTCTTTTCACTGTAAACGACATCGGAAGCCTCAAAAAAATCATCCGTTTCATTGCAGTCACCTCCTCACAGATTGCAAGCACCTCTGCAACGGTTTCCGAGGATTCTGCGGAAACACCAGCAGATGTGAAGGACGTCCGTTCTACGTCTGCGGAACATCAGATGGCGGAAGCCGCAAAGGTTATGCTGGAAGAAGAAAAGGAATCTGCATACAGCAGTATAGAAAGCACCGAAGAATCGCCCGAACCGATGATACTGGGTTCGGATGATTCCGATGATGATGACGAATGGGATTAAACAATGATGATGTACGAAGGATTTGCCGTTTCAGAAAAGGGCTATCAGCATATCTTAAACCATACCGTATGCCAGGACAGTACACAATATCTGCAGGATGCGGACTGTGTCGTTGCAACTGTGGCAGACGGTCACGGAAGCAAGCAGTACTTCCGGAGCGACCGAGGTTCCCGCTTTGCCGCAGAGATCGCTTGCAATAAGATTCGGGAATTTCTAAAATCAATCACCTTTCCGTTTCCAGACTCCAAAACGAAAAAAAGTGTGGTGACACAGCTGATCCACAGCATCATTACGGAATGGCATATTGCCGTGAGAAATGACCTGATCAAATCCCCTTTCACGCCGGACGAACTGGAGAGAGTGCCGGAAAAGTACCAGAAAACCTTTCAATTTTTCACCGAGGAAAACTACAGAGCGCATACGGAAAGCGAGATCTCAGACCTGATACAAAAGGAGCATTCTCACGTACAGAAAGCCTACGGTACTACTCTAATTGCGGTCGGGTTATGCAAATCCTACGCCATCGGTCTGCACATCGGCGATGGGAAATGCGTTGCCCTATACGAGGACGGGACCATGGACGAGCCGATTCCATGGGATGAGAACTGCCATTTGAACCGCTGCACTTCCATTTGCGATAAAAATGCAGCCAGTGAATTTCGCTGCCACATCTGGGACAACCAGATTCCCGTTGCCATTTTTCTAGGAACGGACGGTATCGATGATACATTTGCCGAGATGCTGCACTCTTTTTACCGCAATGTTGCACTTGATTTTTTACACGACAATTTCCGAAAGCGAACAGAAATGCTGCAAGCCAATCTTGCAAACATCTCCAAATCCGGCAGTCATGACGATGTTTCCATTGCGGGGATTCTGGATGTGCAGAAGTTATCCGCTATCGAACAAACCTTACAACAGATCACAAAATTGGAGACGCTAACTGCACAGAAAAAGCATTTACAGGACACCATTCAGGAATTGCAGTTCCAGCTGGAAAAGATGCAGCGCCTTTTGTCACAATCGGCTGAAACGCCGGAAACCGAGGAAAAAATCAAGCGGTATCTGGAAAAGAAACGTAAAATCGAGGAAAAGCTCTCCGAACAGCAGCAGAAGCTGGCAAGTGTCACACGGGATATTACAGCAGTGCAAAGAGGCTGGGAAGAAAAAGATGAGGCTTCCGGTCAGGTGCAAGCTGCTGATACAGAGGAGAAAACACAAGACAACGTTGCAATCTGTCCCACGGTTTCAGAGGATGACCGTTCACAGGAAATCACAGCGCAGCAAGATGCACAGGAAGCCCACATTCCCGCCTGTGAAACAGAAACCGCATCCGCACAGCCAGAGGAATTCTCTCTGGATGTAGCAGAACCGGATTCGGCAGAAAGCGACAATGCCGGCGAAGTAAATGACGCAGTTCCGGAAGAGATCATCAGCGAAAGCGAAAACGAATGGGAAGAGGAGTGAGAAACATGGCGATCAAAGAGGCACACATTGTTCTTGCACGCTGCCCCCAGTGCAACCGGCGCTTATACGGCATCCGAGTCGAAAAGCAGCCAGACCACTGGGCACTGACATGGGCGTTCCCGATCGACGAGAGCAAAGCAAAATCGGAGGGTTACGACGAAACTGTTTTGAACGGAACGTTTCACCCGTCCCCCGATTATAACGGCTGTCCCTTTTGCGGAACCAAAACTTTTTTACACTGTCCACGCTGTTCCAAGATTACCTGCTACCATGGGGAATCCTATGCAACGTGTGCCTGGTGCGGATTATCCGGGGAAACAAAAACACAAAATACCATGTCGCTAAAAGGCGGCAGTATGTGAGAAAAGAGGAGTGTAATTATGAAGTGCAGCAAATGCAATAAGACATGGAGCTTGTTTGACGAAAAATTGTCAGATAAGCAGCATTGTCCCCATTGCAAAGAAAAATTTATCTCTAAGTTCCAGTATTTCGATTCGGTTTCGGAGGGAATTGCCTACTGTCTGGAAATGGGCGGAAAGGAAATCCTGAAAAACAAATCCAAAATGAACGCCTATATCAATGACCTGATGGGCAATGATTTTCCGGATCACAATCTGGTGAAAAACGCCATCGACAGCGACATTGGTTCGATTCTGATCGATGCAGACGAAAAGGACGAAAAAGCAAAACAGGCTGCCGTACAGCAGGCCATTGGCAGACTGATTCGTGAATTCTCGACAGAGAAAAAGAAAGCCGAAGAAGTTGTCACGTATTTTACAGACGCACTGCAATGGAAACTTCCCGCAGCGGCAGCGAAAAAAACAGGGGCTGTGAATGCAACAGCGAATCCGGCTGCACCGAAGCCCGCTGCAAAAGCCGCCGCACCGCCGACACAGAAACAGCAGCCGGCAGTGTCGAATGCTTCTCAGACAAGCCCGAATCCGTCAGGTCAAAATGCAACATTTTCACCTGCTGCCACACCCGGAACTGCAACGCCTCCGAATGCTGCAATCGCCGGTCAGCCGAATCCTGCTGCAAATCCAAACGGACAGAATCCTCGGCAGCAAGCACCGAACGCTACCTTTCAGGGTGCACAGCCCTATCCTGTCCCGCCGGTGCCGAACGGACAGGCTTATCCCAACGGAACGATTGCACCGCAAAATGCAAACGGTACACTTCAAAACAATCCCAACGGCACTCTGAATCCGGAAAATGCTGCCGTCAAAAAGAAGAAGAAGTCGCCGCTTGGCTGCCTGATCGCAATCCTGATTCTGCTGCTCCTCCTCGCCGGATTGGTCATCTGGTATCTGATGAGCCACAAAAATGAACCGGAGCAAACGGTATCCACGCCTGCCATCGTCGCCGAAGTCGAAGAGAGCAGCGAAGCGTCCACCGAACTTGAAACAGAATCCGAAGAAGAGACCACGGAAGCAGAGCACACCACGGAAACGAAAGAGGAACAGACAACAGAAACAACAGAGAAAGCAGCTGACAACAATACAGCAGCTTACGAGGTAAAATCTTTAGCACACTATAACAAGTATGATGGGAAACAGAAGATTCAATATGATCCGGTGAACAATAGAATCTACTACTATATGGACAAAAAGGAAATCGCATATTATGATTTGAATACCGATCAATCGGAAACGGTGCTTGATCTATCCGAAACAGAATATAAAAACGCCTCCTTGGATTATGGCGTCAATCCGTTTAATGGAAAAGTGTATGCAGACATTCAAAATCTTGGCCTTTATGATATTGATGCTAATAAACTTGTTCTACCAGACGAATATACTGTTCTTGCTGAACTATTCTTTCCATCATCTGACGAAGTACTATATCAAAATAGAATTTTTTCTTTGAGCACAGGAGAACAGCTTTCTTCCGGAGAGGTTCCTTATGCTAGCTCTACTGTATATCCATTTTTATATAATAACGAATACTATTATTTAATGCACCTCGGGTGGTATTACGAAATTGTAAAAACAACACAATTACTGACTTCAAACGGAGATTACACGGAATTCATGGAAACAAATATTGACGAAAATAAGCCGTTTTTTGTAGATACAGATGCCGTGTACTACATGACGGAGGATCATTCCATCTATCAGGTGAATCTTAGCTATCAGGAATCCGAGGAAGATGTCTTGAATCGTGACGAAAACCATGACATTATGATCATAGACGGCAAAGACATCGAAAACTCCGGCACCAATTATCTCAGCGACAACATTGTAGCTTTCACCAAAATTGACGACTCCACATTCGCCGTTCTGGACGGTCTGGATAACTCCCTGAAATTGGTTTCGGCAAAGTAAGCCTTTCTTACAAATTTCAACCCTATCACATAAAAAATCCGGCAAGGTTTTCCCCAAAACCTCACCGGATTTTTTCACTTCTTCCCTACTCTATCAGCTTCCCCTTACCGATTCCGCCGCAACGGCTCCTTTACATAGTATGATTCCGCATCATGCTCCATTCGCAGGTCATATTCCTTGACCGGAACATACAGATTATGCTCTGGAAAATCCCTTTTCCGCATTGAGATCCATTTCTTGTCATGTTCCGGATGTCTGGGAATTGGAAGCTCCGGCAGATTCTTTCGATAGATACACCGAATGTTCGGGTGCAGCCATAGATGATTGACGCAAAACCAATATGTTTCTTCGATATCATCTACATACTTTGCCAGCGGTATGGTGCTTTCCGCTTTTTCTTCTGCCACGGCAATACGAGCAAATGGTTCTGCAAATTGCAGATGATCCCAATCATTTTCCCTGTCACAATTCGACACCACCGGCATGACTTCGTCAATTTTATCCTCCGGTATTTGCTGCTTTTTCGGATAATACAGCACAATGCAATAGGCTCCCAGCAGACGATTCAAATCGCAGTATACGGACCTCGCACAAGCCAGCAAGCCAAAATCCACACACAAATCACGGAATTGACTGCTACCCCATGTGGTCAGATAGCTAAAGTATTTCACCTCTTCTTTCACAGTCACACCATCCCAAACCGCAAGAATCAGTTTCAGATGATAGTCGCAGCAATCCTCGTAAAGCAGATAATCTGTCACCATTGCCTTGTATCCTATTGTAAATTCGTTTGGTTTTCGTTCTTTCTGAGACATTGAAAATTCCTCCTGTTTCGTTATCGGCTGCAATGCTTCTGCAACCGCAGTATCAGTATAACACTTTCAATTTTCAGTTTGTAAAAACGAGTTGTTTTCGGAAAGGTGCTGCGAAAACCACATCACTTTTCTCACCCGTATCAACCCCCAATCTCAAATATATATTATAATTCCGGTAAGGTAAATTCTTTCAGCCTTACCGGAATTTTTGTTTTTGGAGGAACTTGAAATGGAAGAAGAAGTAAGAATCTGTGACTACTGTGGAAGAGTACTTGCGGAGGGAGAGGGCACACCGGTAGACGATGAACTGCTCTGCAATGTCTGTGTTGAGGAACACTGCGTTACCTGCGATCACTGCGGCGAGACGATCTGGGAACAGAACAGCGTCTCTGATGAAGACACCTGCCTTTGTCAGGACTGCTTCGATGCCCACTACTACCGCTGCGAATCCTGCGGACAGATCGTTCCGGAAAGCATCGTCTGCTGGCACGGCGACCTGCCCTACTGTGAAAGATGCTTTGACGAGTTTGAGGACGAGATCGAAGAGTACGGTTACAAGCCCACACCCATTTTCTACGGAAACGGAAAGCGATACTTCGGCGTAGAACTGGAAGTGGATGACGGCGGCAAGGACAACGATAACGCCGCCAGTCTCAAAAGCATTGCTAACATTCATGAGGAAAACATTTACATCAAGTCGGATGGTTCTCTGGAAGACGGCTTTGAGATCGTTTCCCATCCCATGACACTGGATTATCACATGGAATCCATGAACTGGAAGGAACTCCTTCGGGAGGCAGTTTCCATGGGCTACCGTTCTCATCAGACATCGACTTGCGGTTTGCACGTTCACGTCAACCGAAATGCCTTTGGCGACAATCAGGCAGAACAGGAAGATGTCATCAGCCGGATCCTGTTCTTTGTGGAAAAGCACTGGAATGAACTCTTCACATTCAGCCGCAGAAGCAGCTACAACATGAGCCGATGGAGTGCAAGATTCGGCTTTGAAAAGACCGGCAAGCAAATCCTGGAGAAAGCGAAAAGCGGCTGCAACGGCAGATACGTTGCGGTCAATCTCAATAACTACCACACCATTGAGTTTCGCCTGTTCCGAGGCACCCTCAAATACAACACCTTCATCGCCACACTGCAGATGGTCAACCACATCTGTGATGCGGCGATTTCTTTGTCTGAGGAGGGCATCGATGCCATGAGCTGGTCAGAATTTGTAAGCTCCATTCGGGAACCGGAACTGATCCAGTATCTGAAAGAGAGAAGACTATACGTCAATGAGTACGTGATGGAAAGTGAGGAGATGTAAGATGTGTGCAGTGTTTGGATTTTTAGATTACAAAGGTAAGATCAGCAATGCAGTTTTGAAAAAGCTGATACACTATCTCTCGGTCGCTGCGGAAGTCCGTGGCACAGACGCAACAGGCATCGCCTACGTCCGGGACGGCAGCATCGTCACCTACAAAAAGCCGAAGCCGGCACACAAGGTCAAGCTGTTCTTCCCCAGAGGGACACGATCGGTCATCGGGCACACCCGGTTCACGACACAGGGCAGCGAGAAGCGAAACTGCAACAACCACCCTTTCGAGGGACACTGCGGCACAGAATCGTTCACTCTCGCCCACAACGGCGTGCTGTACAACGACAGGGAGCTTCGCCGGGAACAGCATCTCCCACCGACACCAATCGAAACCGACAGCTACATCGCTGTGCAGCTTCTGGAACAGGGGCAGCAGCTGGACACGGAAAACATCAAACGCATGGCAGAACTGGTGGAGGGCAGCTTTGTTTTTACAATCCTCAGAAACGACAATACGCTGTTTCTGGTGAAAGGCAATAATCCGTTGACTTTGTATCATTTTCCGAAAATCGGACTTTACGTCTACGCCAGTACAAAGAGCATTTTGGACAATGCTTTGAAAAAGGTAAAGCTGAATGACAAGCACTGTGAAGTGGATATTTCAGAAGGTGAAATTTTGGAGATCAATTCTGCCGGAAACCTTAGCAGAAGTACCTTTACCATGCAGGACTACATCCACACTATGTTCAACCCGTACAATTGGGATCAACTGGATTACGCAAAATGGTGGATGGAAGATGAACGGGAAGAACTGCTGTTGGAATACTGCGGCACATTTGGCGTTTCGGAAGAAGAAGTAGAATTGTTGCTGGAAGTCGGCTATGATCCGGACGAGATCGAAGAACTGCTTATGGATACAGCGGCAATGGAGGAAGCAATTAGCGAGGCAAAAACACTGTTACAGTGTGAAGCATAAAACGAAAAATTGGAGGAATTTGACATGAAGGAATTTATCGCAGGACTGGTACTGACACTGGTGATCGGCGGCATTGGAATTGCCATCGAAATGCAGGAACGGGAGGAGGTGAAGTACATCAATGCCGATTGCAATTGAAATGTTTCTGGCGGGAGTCGCCTGCGGCGTAGAACTGCTGGCACTGGTCAAAAAGAGTAAGTAAAAATTCTGTTCGTGGGAGGCTTGGTATGACGCTGAGCCTCTTTTTTTGAAACAAAATTGGAGGAAAATCATGCAAAAATTACGCTCTATTGCAACTATTTCAAACGCTGCAATGCCGTCAGATCTCAAATCATATCTGGTGCAGAAAATGGAAAACATCGAAAAGACCTATCACTGTGACATGGGTGATATCCTTTCTGTGATTCTCTTAGAAAAACAGGAGCAATCTTATCTGCTTGACAAAGGGTTGGAATTCTATGAGATTCTTTCCTTTTCCCATGCTGACTGGATCCATACCGTCTGGGCATCTTCGGACGGATACAGCGAGGATATCTACATTCCGTTTTCCACAGAAACGCAGAAACTTGTGGAAAGAAGGTGCTGCTGATGTTTTCAGAAAACCGCTATCTGACCAAAAGAATCCATGAGGAACTGCCGCTTTTTCTGCAATTATTTCTCTGGAACTGCATTGCAGAACTGCCTGTTCCAAAGGATTATCTGCAAATATTTCGACTTTCCGAAGCAGGCAGTCAGCAAATTATTCTGCATAGTCAGGAAGTTCCGCCTTATGAAAAACGCTATCAGTTTGCCGTGCCGTTTTCGCCGGTCACAGCAAAAATCTATGTAATTGCAGAATATGATGCAAACCAAAAGCCCTATGCCACCATGCTGTTTGCAGAAGAATACTAAGTGCTTTTCTTCCCTTTTCAAGAAAAGCCCGAAGAACATTCCGTTATACTTTTCAAAGGAGGCGGTTTTATGCCATATACCGGTCACGTGCGAAAGCGGACGACCAAATCCGGGATCACAACCTATCAGGTCATCGTGGAAGAAGAATCCTCTTTTGCCAACGGAAAACGCAAACGCTATTACAAGACCATTCAGGGCGGGAAAAAACAAGCAGAAAAAGTCATGCGGGATATGATTCATGAACTGGAAACCAGAACTTTTGTCAAAGACAATCGGATCACGGTTCGGGATTTCATGCACCAATGGCTGAAGATCTACGTAAAAAATCAGCTCTCCCCTACCACTGTACAGCACTACATCGATCAGACGGAAAAGTACATCATTCCACAGTTTGGAGATACCTGTTTGCAGCAACTAAAAAACATTGACATTCAGAAATGGATCTTTTCCCTGCAAAAGGCATCTCCCAGAACCGGAAAGCCGCTTTCACCCAAAACGATCAAAAACATTATGTTGAATCTCTCGGCGGCAATGAAAAAGGCAGTCATGCTGGAACTGATTCCAAAGAATCCCTGTGACGATCTCACGCTGCCCAAACTGGAACATTACCAGCCGGAAGTGTACAGCATGGAAGAAGTGGAGATCCTGCTGCAATGTGCCAGAAACACTGCTCTTTACCTGCCGCTGATGATCGAGATTTGTTTGGGCCTGCGGCGTGGAGAACTGCTCGCACTGCGGTGGCATCATGTGGATTTTCAAACCGGCTGTCTTACTGTCGAAGAGAATCTGGTAACTGTCAACAATCAAACGATCACCAAAGCCCCGAAAACACAAAGCGGCAGACGGGAGATTCAGATTCCCGGAACGCTGCTGCGGCTGTTGAAAAACACCAAAGCAGAACGCCACGCCGGACAAAATGATTACATCGTCTGCCAGGAGGACGGCTCTCCCTACAAAAGTGATTCCTTTTCCATGAAGTTTCGGCGATTTCTGAAAGCAAATGATCTGAAGCACATTCGGTTTCATGACCTTCGGCATATCAATGCCACGATCATGCTTTCGCTGGGTATCTCTCCCAAGGTCGCACAAGAGCGGCTGGGACATTCCAGCTATCAGATCACCATGGACATTTACAGTCATGTGCTGAAAAAAGTCGAGCAGGAAGCCGCCGACAAGCTGGATGCTGCTCTGTTTGAATAGAACCCTGCATAAGAAAAATACCTGGAATTCCAACAACGGGATTCCAGGTATTTTTTTCGGAAGTGGAAGAAGATTTTATCAAGAGTTTGGGGAAGGGCATCACTTTTTTCACCGGGTGGGGTGGTGAGGAAAGTGATGTTTCCTTTTACAACCATCTTCAATTTTCAGAAAAGGCAGCATTCTAACCTTCAATTTTAATGTCAAAGTCCCACTCCACCAACAAAATCAAAAACATTACAGGCATTCGGAACTTTTCAAACGTTTTCAGCCCCGTCCTATCAAAAATGAGCATTCTGCCATTTCATGCCGACGGATTCGCCGACGAATGCGAACCATTGCCGACCTGGCAGTTTCCAAGTCAACAAAAATGAGCCGAGAAAACTCGACTCACAAGGATTGACAAAAAGCATTCAGCATGATATAATAAAAAAAGAACATTCAGGCAAATCAACAGCTAAACTTGCACCTCCAGCTGTTTCACTTGCTTGAATGTTCTTTTCATTTTGGTTGCGGGAGCCAGATTTGAACTGACGACCTTCGGGTTATGAGTTGAAAGAATCTGTTTCATGCAGCTAATATTATTGCATATTTTCATGTAACTCCTCCTTGAGAATAAAATCAACCAAATACCATAATGTTCTTAAAAGAGTAAATACTTTCATGTGGTATTATGATATGCAAGGAGGTATTAATTATCATGAAAAAGAATCAAAAAGACATTTTGCTACAAGATTGGCTTGATACGTGGTATGAGATTTACGCAAAACCGTTCGTAAAAAAATCAACACTGGTTTCTTACGAATGCTACATTCGTCTTCATATCAAGCCATATATCGGAAATATCAAATTGTGTGATTTTAACACGATGACATTTCAACGCTTTTTCAATCAACAGTTTCAAAACGGCAGCTGCAAAGGGACAGCACTTTCTCCCAAAACCATCTATAATCTGCGAATGATGCTTCATGAAGCAATCGGCGATGCCGTAAAGAATGACTTAATGAAGTGCAACTATATAGAATACGTTAAACTTCCAAAGCTTCAAAAAGAAGATCAGCGTGTTCTTACGAAAAAGGAACAAGCAAAGCTTCTTACAACACTGAAGGCAAGCGATGATCCGTTTGCTTTCGGTGTTTTTTTCTGTCTTGCTACAGGAATACGTTTGGGAGAGTTGTGCGGTTTACGCTGGAGCGACTTTTCAGAACACAACGGAAAAGTAACTGTACACATTCAGAGAACTTTAAACCGTATTCCGGACTTGGAAAAAGGCACGGGAACGATTATTAACATTTCAGCTCCAAAGACAAAAGCTGCAAACAGAATCATCCCATTGAATCAAACTGTGGTTGAATTCTTGAAAAAGCATTGGATGAAACAGACAGAGTTACTTGGAAAAGAATATGCTACAGGAGATCACTATGTTCTTAGCCGTATTCCAAACAAACCAGTAGAACCAAAATTCATGCAGATGCGTTTCAAACGTTTTCTATGCGAGTCTCATATAACTGATGCAAACTTCCATGCATTGCGACACACTTTCGCTACAAGGGCTCTGGAAGCAAATGTAGATTATAAGACACTTAGTGTACTTCTTGGACACGCTAATGTCACTACAACAATGAATTTGTATCAGCATATTCTATTAGATCAAAAAATCGTTGCAATGGAAAAAATCCTACAGCAATTTTGATACTGAAAACGAAATAAATATTTTTCGTAAAGCTCATGCCGTTGGCGTGAGCTTTTTTATTGCCCAAAGGAGGTTTTTAATCTATGAACGCTGAAAAAAAGAGTGATTGGTATTTGGCAAGAAAAAAGATGCTGCGTCATGAAAAATATCTCATAGAAAAAGATCAAGAACATGGCGTCTTTCTTTCAGGTGATACAGAGATTGCCGCAAACATTGACGTTTATAAAGCAGTAGAACGAAATATGATGTTCGCAAAATTACGAAAAACCATTCAGCAGCTCAATGAAAAAGAACAGTATCTAATCACTTGCATTTATTTTCGTGATATGACAATTCGCCAGTATGCGAAAGAACAACACATTGCCTATGCAACTGCATGGGAACGTCATGATAAACTCTTGAAAAAGATGAAAAACGTAATGATTTCTGTGTAAAACGGCACATCCACACAAACACACATATGAAAAACCTTATTTTACAAAAATATGAAATTGCAAAAAGGCAAAAGGAGTGTTTTACTTGCAAAAGATAATTTCTCATGGCTTTATCGCATTGAAACCAGAAAAAATTTCTGAATTGTCACTGGAAGCATATGGCGTTCTTTCCATGATGGTAAACGACCCTCAATGTGACTTCATAACCCTTCAGGAACTTTGTGAACTTTCTCCGAAAGACAGCAAATCGACCTTGAAAAGCATCTTGGAGGAACTCGTAAATAAAAACTGGGTTTTCGAAACAGTCGATAACAAATTTATGGTAAACAAAGAAAAAATGATTATGAATATGACTTACGTAGGTGCAACGATCAATAGGGGGTGATGATATTGCCGATTGTACGAAAAAAAGTGAAATGTGACTTCACAACAGTACACAATGCATTTCTGCGAGACAACAAACTTGGGGCAACTGCCAGAGGGGTACTGCTAACAATGATTTCCATGCCGGAAAACTGGAAATTTTCAATCAAGGGATTATCTGCTATTCTTCCCGACGGGGAGCGTAAAATCAGCACTGCCCTAAAAGAACTGGAAAATAGAGGGTATTTGATACGCAAGAGAATTTATGTAAACGGAAAAATCGCAGAATGGATTTATCTTTTCAGCGATGAACCCATGGAAGAAGACGAAAAACCGGATCTGCCACCAGATCTGACCGAAACAGAACAACCCACTAAAGGCGATACGCAGCATCCTCAAGTTTCAAAAAAGGACGATATACCAGCCGCCGAAGATGTACAAAACCTTGATCTACAAAACGTCGATCAAGAAAATGTAGATCAAGAAAACAGCGTCTATAATCAAATACTATATAATCAAAGACTATATAATCAAGTATTATATAATCAATATCCTATCCATCACAGTAATACGTTAACTTGTATCAGCGGCTCTGATCGGATAGATGCGGATAGATTTGAAATCACACAGCAGTCTGTACTAGAGCAAATAGAGGCTGAGGCATTGCTGTCTGAAAAAAACCGTAAGACAGGAATGCTCTTGTACGATGCTGAAACAATCAGGGAATTAGTGAATTGCATCACATGGGTTTACGTTACGCCTAAAACAACTCTGCCTATTTGCGGAGACAACCTGAGCACGGACATTGTCCGAAAGGAATTTCAGAAATTAACCTGCGAACATATCGCCTACGTACTGGACTGCATTGCTTCTACCGGAGCTGCTATCAAAAACCGCCGAAATTACCTGTTAACGTGCCTTTACAACGCTCCCACCAGCATGGCAGGCTATTATCGCAATCTTGCCCAACACGATTTTGCAACACAACACGGTACGGAAAATACCGAAACTGACAAGAGCCCCTATGCCTATGGGCAATTTATAGCAAATTTATAATTTCACAGGAGGATTCACATGAACATGACCATTTTGACACAGAACGACGTATTCCTGAACTACGACCATATCATCGCAATCCGAGTTTATTCCGGAGAAGTATCGCTAGATAACGGGAAAACTATCGCTGCATATCAGGTCGTTGCAGATTTATCTATGCCAATTTTGAATCTGGACGAAACAGAAAACGCACAGGAAGCCCCACAAACGCAAATTGAGCTGGGGGTATACTTCGACGAGAAAGAATGCCAGAACGCTGCCAGAGCACTGTCAGAATGGCTTAGTAACGCTGATAGCAGACCGCATTTGTTCAAAATGCCAATGGCAAATTCTATTTCCGGATATTCTGACACGAATGTTGCTGCTTCTAAGCTGGAATATCGACCGGATGAAGACGAAGCTTAAAACTTGCATATAGCCAATACAGGTTACTTTGCAAAGTTGGAGGTGAAAATATATGCCAGACGGAACAGAAAAAGACGTCCGAAATGTCGTTGATCTTGTATTGCAATGCTCGGACATCACCAAAGAACTAGTACAGCAAGCAATGCGTGACTATTTGCAGCAAAACCAAGATAAAAGCACACATGGAAAGACAAGTCTTCGGAAATTAGCCGAACAAAGCAATGGAAACCTAGATTCCATCGAAGTTTCTTCTGCAAATTTGCAGGATTTCAAGGAAACTGCAAAAAAATATGACATAACATATGCCATAAAACAAGATTCCAGCACTACCCCACCCACAAACCATGTGTTTTTTGCGACAAATGACACGGATAATTTCAAGCGTGCTTTCACGGAATACGCAGCCGAAGTATCAGAAAAAGCGAAAACACGGTATGAGATACCACGAGAACAGTTCAAAGCACGTGCTGCTAAGATCGAAAAAGAGCCACGCAAAAAAGAACAGGTTCGAACCAGAGAAAAACAAGAAACGAGATGAGGAACATGGATACCCAGAAAGTGAAAAAAGGAATTCTTTTTGCAATTCCAACCATCATGTTTGGCTATGCCGGAGACAAGCTAGCATTTGCATGGAGAATTACAGAAGGCACAAATATTTCCGAAAAACTTTTCCCGTTTTTCACGAATTTGGGTGTTTCTTTTGCGAATCCTGCACCCAGTCTGCACCCGATAGACTTGTTCATTGGGCTGGCATTGGGCATTTTAATTCAAGTCATCATGCATTTCAAGCGTAAAAATGCTAAGAAATTCAGACATGGCGAGGAATATGGTGCTGCACGTTGGGGTACGCCAAAGGACATTGAACCGTATATGGACAAATCCAATTTTGAGAATAATATTATTTTGACTCAAACAGAACGGCTGACAATGGGAAAACCATCTAGTCCTAAGTATGCCAGAAACAAAAACGTTCTTGTAATCGGCGGCTCCGGCTCTGGTAAAACACGATTTTTCCTAAAGCCCAATCTCATGCAAATGCACAGCAGCTACGTTGTAACTGACCCCAAAGGCACTGTTTTGGTAGAATGCGGAAAAATGTTACAGCGAAACAAATACCAGATTCGTGTTTTCAATACTGTGGATTTCAAAAAATCCATGCATTACAATCCCTTTGCGTATATTCGCCCCGAAACAAGAGAGCAAGACATTCTGAAATTTGTCGAAGTTCTCATCAAAAACACTTCTGGTAGCGAACAAAAGGGCGAAGATTTCTGGACGAAAGCAGAACGACTGCTTTACACCGCCTACATCGCCATGATGTATACGGTTTCCCCACCAGAAGAATGGAACTTTGCAACGCTAATTGACATGATCAACTGTTCCGAGTGTCGGGAAGAAGATGAAACGTTTCAAAATGCGATTGACATTCAGTTCTCCATGGTGGAAAAGTGGTTGAATCAACAGCTGGATGAGGAAGAAAATCTTGGCGAATTTGAAGCAATGCGTGAAATATCACCGACAAAAGAACAAATGTCAATCGGAAGCTTTGCAGTAAAGCAATACAAGGCATATAAACTGGCTGCTGGTAAGACTGCAAAATCCATTTTGATCTCATGCTCCGCAAGACTTTCCTGCTTTTCTATCAATTCCGTTTTGGATATTACAGCATATGACGAAATGCAACTGGATAAAATCGGTGATCGAAAGACTGCCCTTTTCATCATCATTTCGGACACAGACGCCACTTTCAATTTTCTGGTGGCAATGTTGTACACCCAAATGTTTAACTTGCTTTGCACAAAAGCAGACAATAATCCGGACGGCAGCGGAAAATTAAAACATCATGTTCGCTGCTTGCTGGACGAATTTGCCAATATCGGGCAAATTCCAGATTTCGATAAACTGATAGCGACTATCCGTAGTCGAGAAATATCAGCCTGCATTATCCTACAAGCACAATCGCAATTAAAAGCGATCTACAAGGACAATGCAGATACTATCGTGGGAAACTGCGATTCCACCTTGTTCTTGGGTGGCAAAGAAAAGTCAACGCTCAAAGAGATCTCCGAATCTCTTGGAAAAGAGACCATTGACGACTACGATACCTCCAGAACACGAGGACAGTCAGAATCCTACGGTATGAACTACAAAAAACTTGGAAAGGAGTTGATGTCACAAGATGATCTAAACACAATGGATGGCAGCAAGTGTATCTTACAAGTTCGTGGAGTTCGTCCGTTTTTCTCCCGTAAATATGATATTACAAAACACAAACGATACCCTTTGCTCATGGATTCCAATCCCCAGAATATGTTTGACATTGCATCGTATATCAAGCGAAAAAGAGAAAAGAATGCACGCTATGCTCAAATTTCGCCAGACGAACCTATTGAAACATTTCAAGCGACGCAAGCTTCATCAGAACCAGAAATTGAAACGGACGTAAGCACAGAAGAACTTGATTTTATCTAACTTGGAGGAAAAGCAATGAAGAAAATGATGATTGCAAAAGTAGCAACCCCGAAGAATACTGCTCGCATCAAAAAGATGATTGCAGCAGCCGTTACAGCATTGTGCATGGGCGTAATGCTGTCTATGACCGTTTTTGCAGATGGTGCATCTGTAGACACTAGCAGCTTTTTGGACACCGTAGAAACCGTTTTGAAGGCTGTCTGCATCTTGATCGGTGCCGGTCTGGGCGTATGGGGCGTTGTAAACCTGATCGAAGGCTATGGTAACGATAACCCCGGTGCAAAGTCGCAGGGTATGAAACAGCTCATGGCTGGTTTGGCATTGATTCTGCTGGGCATTGTCATGATTCCGGTTCTGGTCGGCATGATGAACATTACCACCGGTTAATTTTACTGTGATGGTAAATCACTCAAAGGAGGAACAGAGCATGAAAATAATGTCCTCTGTTCCTTTTTTGGCATTATGAAAAATTATTCAAAAAAGGAGGGATTTCATGGGCGTTGTTTCTGATTTTGTGGATGGCATTGAAAGTGCTGTCAAGGACTTTCTAAACGATGCTGTCACACAAACATTGAAAACAACATTCGAGCTGCTCCAAGGCGGATTGGATACCAGTAAAGCAGATGGCATTGGCGGAATGTTTCAGCAATTTCTTAGTGTTCATCCTGCAACCTTTACGGGCGGCGGAAGCACTGGTGCAACTGCTATCTGGACAACAATTGAAAAGGTTTGCAATGATGCAGTAGTACCTGTTGCTGGCATGGTATTTGCAATTGTCGTCATAAATGACTTAATGCAAATGGTCATGAACAACAATAACTTCAAGGACATAGATGACAGTATTTTTGTTCGCTGGATATTGAAAGTAGTTTGCGGAGTGCTTTTAATCTCTAACACATACTATATCGCCTCCGGCTTTTTTGCATTTGGTACAAAAGCGACCGCAACAGCTATGACAACACTACTCGGCACAAATGCTTTTAGCGGCAATATCTCAGTTGCATCTGATTACGGTATCGGAATGCTCATTGTCCTACTGTTATTGTCGCTGATTATCTTAGTAGGCGTCTTTGTTATGCTTGCAGTCATTGTAGTTGTACTAGCATCACGTATGATAGAAATTTTTATGTACCTCGGAATTTCCCCTCTCCCAATGGCTACGATGATGGGAGGACAATGGTCAGAAGTAGGAAAGAACTGGTTTCGAGGACTTGTTGCACTGGCTTTTCAGGGCTTATTCATTATCCTTGCCTTAGGGATATTCTCCACAATGTTTACGAATGCCCTTGCAAAGTTATCTTCCGGAGGCTCTGCAATCATGCAGATGGCAATCTTATTGGGGTATACCCTCGCTTTGATCTTTACCATTCTGCGGTCTGGTGCAATATCCAAATCTATTTTTAACGCTCATTAACTTTTATCTTTTCCCTACTGTGACTGTAGAGAAAGTGATGTGCAAAAAGGAGGTGACAACTTGGCACAATATGTTCCCATTCCCAAAGACTTATCTGAAATCAAGCAAAAGTTCATTGCCGGACTTACAAAACGACAATCTATTTGCTTTGGAATTGGCTTTGCAATCGGAATTCCTGCTTTTTTTCTTGTGCGATCATTTGTAGGGTTGGGCGGCGGTATTGTTACTGGCGGCATTCTTGCCTCACCTGCTATTTTCTGTGGACTATACAGCAAAAACGGACTGCATCTGGAACAGCAAGTGAAATTGACGCTTGACTTCTTTCGCAGCCCCAGAAAACGAACCTATCAATCTGAAAATGTTTACCAACAAATCAAAGATGCAATAGAATATCAGCACTTACGCACAGTTTTGCGATATAACACGTATGAAATTCCAAAAAGAAAGGGAGGCAATCACCGTGCAAAAAAACAAAAAGCAGAAAAAGAACTCCAAAGCACCAACGCATAAAGCCGTTCCGGCAACGCCGTTGACAAAACAAGAGAGAAAAGCAATAGAAGCCAGAATGGCAAAATTGAAAAGCAGCAAGAAAAGCAGTACACAAAAGACAATTCCTTATCTGGAAATGTTTCAGGACGGTACTTGCCAGATAACAAATTCCACTTACTCGAAAACCATACAGTTTTTTGACATCAATTATCGACTTGCTACTTTTGACGAAAAGAATTTTATCTTCTCCAAGTATTGTGATCTCTTAAATTATTTCGATAACACTGTAAAATTCCAATTGACATTTGAAAATCAAAACACTGATGTCGATGAACTTCTGAAAATGTTGGAAATTCCGGAACAAACCGACGACTTCAACGATATTCGGCAAGAATACTCCGCTATGTTGAAAAGCCAATTGATTTCCGGTTCAAACGGTCGTGTGCTTCGAAAGTTTTTGACATTTACAGTAGAAGCTAGCTCGCTGCACAACGCCCGTTTGAAATTGGACAGTATCGCAGCAGAGGTACAAAACATTCTGCGTTCCATGGGCGTTGCAAGTACAATTTTAGATGGCAAAGAACGATTAGAAGTGCTCTACCGTTCATTGAATCCGTTTTCAGATGACCCCTTCCTTTTCGATTGGAAATATCGAATTAAGTCTGGTGCATCTACCAAGGATTTTATTGCACCTACCAGTCTTAGGTTTGTAAAATCAAATTTTGAAATCGGAGAAAATGGATTTGGTTCAGTTTATTCTATCAACTTGCTTGCCGGAGAACTGTCTGATGAGGTTTTATATGACTATCTTTCCAATGACGATCTGATATGCGTCAATCTCCATGTAGAGCCTTACGATCAAATTGCAGCATTGAAATTTATCAAAGGCAAGCTTTCCGACGTGGAAAAGATGAAAATTGACGAACAGAAAAAAGCAACGCAATCTGGATATGATCCGAATATCCTGCCGCCGTCTGTTAAGCTTTATATCGATCAGCTGGAAAAAATGCTGGACGACTTAAATAGCAAGAATGAACGTCTGTTCCACATCACTTTAACCATTCGGGCATATGCAGAATCCAAAAAGAAAATGAAACTTCAACAGGATTTGCTAAAACGAATTACGCAGAAAAACAGCTGCAAATTGTTTTCACTGGACTACGAACAAGAACAAGGTCTTTGCTCCAGTTTGCCGTTGGGTTATAACAATGTCAAAGTGAATCGTGTATTGACAACTTCGGCTATTGCTGTATTTGTGCCATTCACGACACAGGAGTTGTTTCAGGGTACTGACGCTTCATATTATGGCTTAAATTCACTTTCGCAGAATATGATTATGGGAAATCGAAAATTACTGAAAAATCCAAATGGATTGATTCTTGGAACGCCGGGTTCTGGTAAGTCTTTTTCTGTAAAACGTGAGATTTTAGATACATTCCTAAAAACAACAGACGACATTATCATCTGTGACCCAGAAGCCGAATATTACCCTCTGGTACAAGCTCTTGACGGACAGCTGATTAAAATTTCTACAAGTTCTCAACAGCACATCAATCCTATGGATATTGTCTGGGACAATGAAGAAGACGACGAAAATCCAATTGCAGTAAAATCCGACTTTTTGATTTCTCTTATGGAATTGATTGTTGGCGGCAAATATGGACTAACCGCAGAAGAACGTTCTATTGTCGATCAATGTGTGAGAAATATCTATAACCACTTTCTTTCTCATAATCCTTCTAAGGAAACCATGCCGATTTTAGAAGATCTTCTCAAAGAACTGCGTGAAAATGGCGGAGATATTGCAAAGCGTGTTGCAAATTCGCTAGAGATGTACGTTACGGGATCACAAAACGTGTTTAACCACCGTACAACTGTGGACTTAAATAACCGCATCATTTGTTTTGACATTAAGCAGCTCGGCAATCAGCTAAGAAAAGTCGGTATGCTGATTGTACAAGATCAAGTATGGAACAGAGTTTCCTTGAACCGTGGAAACAAATCAACTCGATATTACATCGACGAATTTCACTTGCTCTTGAAAGAAGAACAAACTGCAAAATATTCTGTAGAAATGTGGAAACGTTTCCGAAAATGGGGCGGTATTCCTACAGGCATTACACAGAATATCAAGGACTTGCTGCAATCACAGGAAATTGAAAATATTTTCGATAACAGTGACTTCATTTATATGTTGAATCAGGCTGCCGGCGACAGAGATATTCTTGCAGAAAAGCTGCATATCTCTGACCAGCAGTTAAAATATGTTACAAATGCCGGACGTGGACAGGGACTTATTTTCTTTGGGGATACAATCCTACCCTTCGTAGACAGATTCCCAAGAGATACAAAGATGTATCAGCTTATGACAACAGATCCAGCCGATCTTGCAAACAAAGTTTCATAACTCAATTTAGTGTCAAAGGTGGTGAAAAAAATGAGAATGCACAAACGTAGGCAAGTAGGATTTCAATCTGGGAGAGATTTTCAGCTACAGGAAAAAAAGCACGTCCATGTTCATTTTTCTCAGCAAGTGGACGACTCCGGAAAGCTAAAAACAGGTGTACAAATTACACGCCAGCAAAATCAAGAAATTGGGAAATATCACGGCGTTTTTCATCGTGCTGCTTCTATACAGCATCACATCACCGGAGATGTTCCTAAGATTTTCCCTGACAATACCGTTGTATCTGCTGCAAAGAATGCCATGAAATTTACAGGACATACTGTTCTAGCAGCGGAAAATGCTGTGATTCGTCGAAAAGACCCAGCTCATGCAGATAATCGGCATTGGCATTTGCAATTTCAACGTATGCAAGATTCTACTGGAAATCAGCATACACAAGTTCATTTCATCCGAAAAGAAAATGAAAACCTCGGAAACACACATGGCTTATTCCATCGTGCAGCTTCCTTGCAGCATCGTATTACCGGAGATACTCCTAAGATCTTCTCTGATAGTGCTGCTGTATCTGCTGCGAAGAATGCCATGAAGTTTACAGGACACACCATTCCGGCAGCTGAAAATGCTGTACTGCGACGTACTAGACCAGAATACGCTGATAAACGACATTGGCATCTGCAATTTCAACGCAATGCAGACAGCAGCGGAAAATTGCATACACAGGCGAGGTTTGTTCGTATAGAAAATCCTACAGTCGGTGAATATCACGGTGTATTACATCGCATTAACTCTATGCATCACCGTATCACTGGTGATACGCCAACGATACTGCCTGATTCAGTTGCCTTTCAAACTGCAAAAAAAGCACTTCGATTTACAGGACATACAGCATTAGCTGTAGAAAACGCTTTTATACGGCGTTTTGATGCTGGTCATGCTGATAATCGACATTGGCAATTGCAATTGAAACGAACACAAGATCAAAATGGTGGATTTCACACTAAAATGCACTTTGTGCGTACAGATGTTCCGCAATTGCAAAAAAGTCGTGGTGTGATACATAAAGCAGTCTCATTCCGTCACCGTATTTCCGGTGATATTCCATCTCTGACTAAACATCTGCAATCTCAACAACCAAAGACAAAGAAAGCTATTGTTGCAAAGGCAGCTGCACAAGGTGCGTGGGCAGATGTAAAATTAACTGCAAAAGCAGGAATAAATACTGCATTAGCCGCTGAAACCACAGCCTTAACAATCAAAGATATTGGCTGGCGTGAAGTCAAGCGTAAAATCGCTTATAAATATCAACGTGATGTTCCCAATGTAGATGATGCAAATCACGGTCTTCTCGCCAGCGGCAAAATTGTAAAGGATGCAGTTGTTGGATTCCAACGCTTTCAGCGGCAAAAGGTTACTCTAAAGCAAGAACGTCAACGACTTGTACAGAAAAAGCAACATACAATGCTGCTTGCGGAAAAAACAAATCAAGGCTTACAAAAGAGTGTTCATCGCCAAATAGAAAAGAAAACTGAATTTATCAGCCGGAAAAAAGATTTCCGCATATCCAAAAAGAATGGCACAGTTACGCCGCTTCAAAAAACTGCATTAAAAAGGCGAAAACAAGTCTATCGTTTTGAGAAAAAAAAGTATCAGAAATTCAAGCGTACTACTTACAGGATTCAGAAAAAAGAAACCAAGGCTTATTTCCTGCAAAAGAAGATCGTAAAATTCAGCAAGCCTAAGCCGCTTATTTTTATGCCGATTGGCTATGCTGGAGCCCGTGCCAAATCTAGCAGCTGGCAAAAAGCTGTCAGTGCAGATGCTAACAATGATTTTATGCGATTAGCAGATGCCGGTGTTCGCACAGCAAGACGCTTTCAAAAATCACCCGCCCAAAAGACAAAAAAAACACAGAAAAAGCAGAAATCCCTACAGAAAAAAACCAATCAAACGCAAGTCAAGTTAAAGCAGCAGGAAAGCAAATTAAAGCAATCCAGCAGCAATCAGCAGCAAAGAAAAAAGAAAGCAAACCACAAGAAAAAGGCAAAAAAGAAAAGCAGTTTAAAAGAACGTTTTCGTCGTGGATTCCATAAGGGAATTGAAGAAGCCGCCAAAAAATTTATGATTCCTGCTTTACCTGTTTTATTCGGCGGTCTGATCTTTCTGGTTATTCTTGTACTGATTTTTGGTGTCTTTGCAAATTCCGGCTTTATCATGGGTACATATGCCGCTTTGGATGATTCTCTCTCTAAATCAGAAATGGTATACACCGATTTTGCAAACAACATGAATAAAAAAGTGCTTGCTGTTGGAAATGAATCTCTATGGAAAATAGGATTAAATCAACTGGGTGTTTCTTCGGAAATCACAGAGAATTATGATGATACTCCTACCGAATTCATCTTTGGACAATCCACAGTATTTCCTGACACTCCGGCATATGATTTCAATCCCAATCAGTTGTGGAGTTTTCTCTGTGCTTATTATTATGACTTTGACGCATCAGAGAAAGCAAAAGATAACGAAGAAGATTTTGATGTACCTTACTGGGAATATGACTCCGACACTTACAAAATTATAAAAAAGCTATTTGAGTTGGAGTACACTTTTGATTACCGGTACGATAACGCATCCAGCTGGAGTGAATTAGGTACATACACATACGATTGGAAATTCCATTATGTGACTGGAAGTGGAACCGAAAATGGCTATCCTTACATCGATTTCAAAGCCATTCCAAATGACTTAAAAGACTTTGCAAAAGTAAAATCAAACCGCATTTATTACAATGCCGAAAATGGTGAAATTCTAAATGCCAGAAAAAAATACAAAGCAACCGGCTGGTACTTACAAGATCAACGCTACAATGTGATTGATCCTTCCGGAAATGAATTGCCTTCATTCTACACACAAGATACAAACGCATTTCAGTATGATTACTCTTATACCGGTGGATATGGACGCTTCTATACATTTGAAAGATCAACCTATTGGATTCCCAGCAGCAAAAAAACATCTGATCCTGCCTTTTGTCCTACTGTTGCCCCCTATGACGTTGCCTTCTTCAAATTAAATAACAGTACAGATGTGTCTATCAAAAATGGTTTTTCTGGCTATTTGGGCTATAAAAGTGCTATGGAAAATAAGAATCTAATTACAGATGACTGGAATCGTCATTACGCCTATAATTCTTGGGCAAAAGTGAATGCAGAAGCTGGTGGCTTTTTGGGATATGGTTTCTGTACCTATTATCAAAAATACGAGTGGGTAAAAAATTGCACACTGTACTATACAGTGCATCAAAATTACACATTTGACGAAGCGATCAGAAAAATTCTAAGCGAGCAATCAGATGCCGCAGATCGAATTGCTTATTATGAACTTCTTTGTGGCTCCGGTAGTACTGGTTCTACTACCAATCTATTGGGCAATCATCAAACATTTCCATCCCCTGTAGATGGTGGCATTGTTGATTTAATTAGCGGCAATTGGATTTACAATGGCTATGGATATGATATGCACGGTTGGAATCAGGAACACTGCTCTATCAATCAGCATAACGGATTAGATATTATTCGCAATTCCGGAAGCAACGTATACGCCATGGTATCTGGAAAAATTACAGATTATGACCCTGATACGCATTCTCTTACCATTGTTTCTTCTAAAAAGGTAGACCTGTGGTACGATAAAGAGCGAAAAGTAAAAATCCTATACAGCAACGTCAAACTAAAAAGTGGCTTGAATAATGGGGACGTTTTAAGTGCCGGAGAAAAAATAGGCACTTCTACCAGCGACCGAAACTGCGTTACTACCAAAAATGAAAAAGCAGTCTACGACTATGTTCACGTTCAAGTATACATTAGCTATGACTGGAACAGCTATGAAATGGCTGACCCAAGACTCCTTATCAATTATTAAAACGGAAAGGCAATTTGATATGAAAGAAACTACAAAAAGGAAATTGAAGCGGCTGCATCAAAAACTGAATGAGCTGGAAGAACGCATGAAAAAAGATGCAATTGATAAACGAGCTATTCAGAAGCAGATTCAAGACATTGAAAGCACTGAAATTTTTAATATGATTCGAAAGGGTGGATTATCCTTAGAAGTTGTTTGTGATGATCTGGAACTGGGAAAGAAGTTGCGTGAATCCGGCATAACAGCATCAGAAATTGCAGAAATGATTACATCGGAATCAAATACAGAAACAACCGCTATGAAAGAAACAAGCACAACCCAAAATGAGAAAGAGAGGAATTTCGAATGAAAAGAAAATGGATTGCAGCACTTGCTGCACTGACAATGGCATTGCCTTTTCCCATGAGCATTTCTGCTTCTGCGGTAAATGAGGATATTCCTGCACAAACTGATGAAAGCATGATGGGACAAGAAGAAAGCAGCAATACCGATGCAGCACAAGAATCTGCGGATCAAATTCTGGGAGAAATTCTTGACTCCAACACAGCAACCGGAAATGCAGATGGCAACTCTGATTCGTCTCAGATTGATTATGAAAATGATCCCTACTATGATACCGAAGGAAATGCATCACTGATCGAGAATCAGAAGATTATCTATGATTCTGATGAGATGCAGTTTATCTCTGTAACCACAAAAAATGGAAATGTATTCTACATCTTGATCGACTATACCGCTGCAAAGGAAAACGGCGGTGAAAATGTTGTTTATTTTCTGAACAAGGTAGATGATTATGATTTATATACTCTGCTGAACGATGGAAATAATTCAGATAATTCGGTAGAGGACTACGAAAAACAGAACGGCACTGCATTTGGCAAGACCACATCTTCTATTGATGAATCCGAAAATGCAGTAGAAACAACTACTTGCACCGCTGCTGCTTCGTCAAGTTCGAAATCAGGAAACAAAAATATGATGATTATTCTTTGCGTGGTAGTTGTTATCGGTGCTGGTGCTACAATTTTCTTCTTTAAGTTCAAAAAGAAAAAGTCTACCGTTCCAAATGATGATCTGGACTTTGATGAGTACGATGAAGATGAGGATGGTGACGAATAAGCTATGAAAAAAGTTATTGTAGGTGGAATGATTGCAGTTGCAGTAATGGGTGTACTCTTTGCTCTCTCCATCAAGGGAGAAATTGATGCCCAGAAACATCCTGTATACATCAATGAAGCACGATTTCAGAACAGCCGCAATCAGAAAAAAGCGTGAAAGGAGGAATTGCTATGCAGCTGGTGATTGCAGAAAAGCCCAGTGTAGGACGATCAGTCGCTTCTGTAATAGGAGCAACTGAAAAGAAAGATGGCTATTTGGAAGGAAACGGGTATATTGTTACATGGTGCATTGGTCATCTGGTACAACTTGCAAGTCCAGATAAGTACGATTCCAAATACGGCACTAAAATTTCGGAATGGAGTTTTTCAACGCTACCTATTCTTCCTGAACACTGGAAATTTGTTGTTTCCTCAACAACAAAACAACAGTTTCAAGTAATTCAGGAACTCATGCAGGATTCTCGTGTAGATGAAATCATTTGTGCTACAGATGCCGGACGAGAAGGTGAATGCATTTTCCGCTATGTTTATGAAAAAATCGGCTGCACAAAACCTTGTAAACGCCTTTGGATTTCTTCAATGGAGGATAAAGCAATCCGTGAGGGATTTTCAAATCTTCGTCCTGACAGTGACTATGACAACTTATATGCAGCTGGACTTTGTCGGGCAAAGGCAGACTGGCTTGTTGG
>OGIE01000653.1_pt1 | contig 51450 bp, 84 predicted proteins | sample 1571581 | NCBI WGS metagenome assembly OGIE01 (sample SAMEA2582021, study PRJEB24529) | metagenome | biome: Human gut stool | place: China | collected 2011 | reverse complement strand
TTTGGGATTCATGGTACAGTTACCAGTTCAGATACTGCTCCGTGAATAATTCAGGATAATTTTTTCCTTCTCGCTTTATTTCCCCCATCCAGAGATCCATTTCCGGCAATTCTCCGCAACTACGTTCATCTGTCCTGTAAGCCGGTTTCTCTGACGCACAAATCTTGTCTGGACTGCCAAATAATAATCTGCTTCTGTATTTTCCCTTGTCAAACCCTCTGCCATAGCAAGTCCGGCAAACACCGTTCCCTTTACCGCCGGATCCTGATGATATGGGCTGGATGTCGTGTACATGATCCTTGCCAATTCTCCCGCTATTTCCATGATGACATCGTCTGTATGTTTCTGATTCTCCATAGCGTTTTCAAGATCTGCAACCGCTTCCTTCAGGCTGCCGATCGCCCTCCAGACCGGAGAAAGATCAAATTCCGCACTAAGCTTCTGTTCTATAGAACGAAGCTCGTTTTCCATAAAGCTGACAAACCCGCTCATCTCTGCAGGAAGCTTCTCACAATTAGCGAAAATGGCGGTCAACTTTGCAATGACTCTTGTATCTCGCAGTGTCACCTCCGGATCTACCTTATCAAAGGTGTCCTCTTTCGTATGCCACCAGGAAAATGTTTTATGATCCTGTTTTATAAACTGCGGCATCATAGCAAACGGAATATCCGCTCCCCAGAAGGTCTGATCTGCGAATCGTACCATCGGCGTCGGTGCCTCCGGTTCTTTATCATTAAACTCCCTTAAAAACTCTCGGTCAAAGGCTTCGCCCTCCAGCATAGATGTCCGCATTCCAACCATATCCGAACCTTTACAGCCGCAAATATCCATATTAATGTGGGCCACACAATTTTCTTTCAGATCTTCCCAATGGTGATCATAATACCAGGTCGATCCGGAATAACGGGCATCTGAATGACCGGACCACCAGGCAAGCACTACAGACCGCTCCAGATGTTCCTGATTTTCTTGAAATACCCTGGCAATCTCCATCATAGCGGCATTGGCAACGCCATTATCCGTTATCCCCTCATACCAGGAATCATAATGACCGGAAACCAACACATACTTATCCGATCTTCCCTGAATACGTGCTACCGGCATGGTACTGGAAACGATTGACTGACACATTTCAACGTTAAGGCATGCCGTCAGTGGACCTTCTTCCAGTTTTTTCTGCAATTCCTTTCCTGCACTTTTTGTGATTTCCACAAACGGAATTCTCGGATAATGAAAAGCCAGATCCTCCGGCTCAGGTGTTCCCCATACACCTCCAAGCGTTCCATGGTGTGCCAGATCCGCATGCCAGATTGTGATCACGCCCAAAACTCCGGCACGTTTTGCCTCACATGCAAACGCAAAGCTGTTCTCATATGTCAGAACGATCTTTCCGGCAAATTCTGCCATTCTCGCTCTCTGCTCCTTCTGGCTGCAGCCTCCGGTTGCGCTGATCCGGTCGAAAACCAGTTCAGCTTCCAGATTTTCCGCTGTTCCACTATACACATACGGAGTCAGAGGCACGATTGCTTCCGAAGAATCCCCTTGGATCCGTATGGATGCTTCTCCCGGAAGACTTCTATATACCTGATAAATTTCCCGCTCTACCGGGATTCCCAGTTCTTCCATTCGTTTTGCGATTCGTTCTGCCGCTTTCTCTCCATCCTCAGAACCTGTATAGCGGTCCAGGTGACTGAAACACTCTACATCCTTCATGATTCTGGATGTTTCTAAGGCTTTGTCAATTTTTTCAATAATCTTATTTCCTTCCGATGAACAAAGACTCATACCCTGCATGTTCTAATTTTCCCTTCTTCTTTCCCCATTCATTAGGGCACGATCCATTTCTTTTGTATTTATCTGTTTTGTTGTGAAATAATTATTTTCGTCCTCAGATTTTAAGCATATTATACAATGCCGATTCTTATATCGTCTAATGCTTAATTCGAATATCATATATAATTTTTGCGAATACGATATAATATACTGAAATTATATTCAATTTGTACTATATGCAAAAAGCCCCCGGAGAATCCATATCTGATTCTCCTGGAGCTTTTTCCTAACGCTAAAATATCTAAAAAATGACTATGTTTTTACCAGAGTTCCGGTTTTACTTCCGGTGGAAGCGGATTCGGATACGTCTCTCCGTCCAGCTCTTCCAACCAGTCCTTATGAGCCTTTTTGATGAGTTCCGGATTTTCCAGAAGATCCGCTCCTGTGCATGCCATGACTTTTGCCGCCGTCAGCATGCCCTTATGGGCAATACTTGCCTTTCCCTGAGCAACAGCCTGCCAGGAATGAAGTGCTGTTCCTGCCGCATAGCAGCACACATTTGTCTGCACCGTCGGAACCACCCAGCTCACATCACCGACATCGGTAGAGCCACCACCGCCATATGATTCGCTCCGGTCCAGTTTAAAATCCAACAGTGGCATATCCAGGACTTCCTTCCGCTTGTCCTTTTCAACGACATGAGCGATCATGTCCTTTAAGCCCTCTTTGTCTAACTCCGTAACGACCTCTTTGAATTTTCCCGCGTACGCCAGCTCCTCTTCCGTATATCTGATCGGAATAAAATGGTCAAGATTTTTGTCCATGACCTCTTCCAGAACATCATTTCCGATCACGTTGGAATAAGCGGCAACCTGACGAATATCCACAGTCGTTCCCGTGATCAGCGCCGCACCCTTTGCAATGTCACACATCCGCTCATAAAGCTTTTTGACCTGAGTTACCTTTGGTGCACGGATCGCATAAAGGATCTGCGCTTCAGCCGGGATCACATTCGGAGCAATTCCGCCTGTGTTCGTGATCGCACCATGAACTCTCGCTGCGTCGATCATATGCTCTCGCATATAATTCACGCCAATGTCCATGATCTCCACTGCATCCAGCGCAGAACGTCCAAGCTCCGGCGCTCCCGCCGCATGGGAGGAAATTCCATGGAAGGTAAAGAACACACGGAAATTGGCAAGAAATTTATCGTCTCCCATTGTTTTGTTCGTCGTGCTTGGATGCCAGGTGATAGCGATATCACAGTCATTGAAATATCCGTCCCGGACCAGATATGCCTTTCCGCCCGCATTCTCCTCCGCCGGACAGCCATAGTAGCGGATCGTTCCCTTCAGGTCTTTTGCTTCCATATAGGACTTTAGTGCATCGACAGCCGCCACAGATGCCGTTCCGAGAAGATGGTGGCCACAGCCATGTCCATCTGTTTTTCCTGCGATCGGACGACGCTCCGTGCAGTCTGCTTCCTGCTGAAGGCTGGAAAGAGCGTCAAACTCACCAAGAAATGCGAGGACCGGCTTTCCGCTTCCCCACTCGGCAATAAACGCTGTCTTCTCTCCGGCAAGGTCAGCCCGGATTGAAAATCCGCGAGACGCAAGGTATTCCTGTTGTACCCTCGAAGATTCATATTCCTGAAAACGAGGTTCCGCATATCCCCAGATCTCATCCGCCATAGATGTATATGTGTCCTTCTGTTTCTCCACCAGTTCAGAAATTCTATCTTGATTCTTTGTTTCCATGCTGTCCACTCCTTCCTGTGTAATCCTTGTTCCTGCCACACACATTTCCATCAACAGGCACTATGTGCAACACTTCCATAAGCAGAAGCTTGTTATACCTATTTTTTTAGGCAGTCTTCTGAAAACCATCGCCCTTGATGTTTCTCATTCCGACTGCCTGATCTATCCTATTACCAGATCGATGGTTTTAAATCTGCCGGAAGCGGATTCGGATATGTCTCTCCGTCAAGCTCTTCCTTCCAGTCTGCCTTTGCCCTCTCAATTAATTCCGGATTCAGAAGAAGTTCCGCGCCGACATACGCCATAACCTTCGCTGCCGCCAACATCCCTTTGTGAGCAATCGAAGATTTTCCCTGTGCAACAGCCTGCCAGGAATGAAGCGCTGTACCTGCTGCATAACAGCTGGTATAGACCTGTGCTGTCGGAACGACCCAGCTGACATCTCCGACGTCCGTGGAGCCGCCACCGCCGTAAGCACTGTTTTTATCGACAATAAGATCCCACATCGGCTGCTCTAAGAGCTCCTGTTTATGCTCTTTTCCTCCGATCGCTGCCGCCTGATCCTTCATTCCTTCTTTATCCAGCTCTGTGATCACACCCTGGAATTTCTTTGCATACGCAAGCTCTTCCTCCGTATAGCCGATCGGAACCACATGCTCCAGATTCTCCTGAACAAGATCCGCCAGTGTATCATTATTGATCAGGTTGGAATATGCTGCAACCTGCTTGATATCAACGGTCGTGCCTGTGATCAGAGCCGCGCCCTTTGCAATATCGCACATCCGCTCATAAAGCTTCTTGACCTGTGTTACCTTTGGTGCACGGATCGCATAGAGGATCTGCGCCTCAGCCGGGATCACGTTCGGAGCGATTCCGCCGGAGTTTGTGATCGCGCCGTGAACTCTCGCTGCATCGATCATATGCTCTCTCATATAGTTCACACCGATATCCATGATCTCAACGGCATCCAGCGCGGAACGTCCAAGCTCCGGCGCCCCCGCCGCATGGGATGAGATTCCGTGGAAGGTAAAGAATGCCCGGAAGTTTGCCAGATGGAATCCGCCCTTCATAACTTTATTCATTGTGTATGGATGCCAGGTGATCGCGATATCACAATCATCAAAATATCCATCCCGGACCAGATATGCCTTTCCACCCGCATTTTCCTCCGCCGGACAGCCATAGTAGCGGATCGTTCCGCTCATGTGATTCTCTTCCATATAAGTTTTTAACGCATCAACAGCCGCTACAGATGCCGTTCCGAGAAGATGATGACCACAGCCATGTCCGTTTGTCTTTCCTGCGATCGGGTGACGTTCTGTGCAGTCTGCCTCCTGCTGAAGGCTGGAAAGTGCGTCAAACTCACCTAAAAATGCGAGGATCGGCTTTCCGCTTCCCCATTCCGCGATAAATGCGGTCTCTTCTCCTGCGAGATCTGCCTTGACGGAAAATCCTCTCGCTTTTAAGAACTCCTGCTGAAGCTTCGTGGACTCGTACTCCTGAAATCTCGGCTCCGCAAAACCCCAGATCGCGTCACTGATTTTTGTATATTCATCGCGTCTCTGATCGATCGTCGTGCCGATCTCTTTTCTAAAATCTGTTCCCATATGTATATGCTCCTTTCTATGTTTCCCTTATCCATCAGAACCGTGCAGGCACGTTTCCGGCTCTCTTCACCTCTTTGTCCCACATGGGCTTCCGTTCGTGCACACACCCGTCCCTCATGTTATTCATGTCTTTTTCCGGTGATGTTCTCAGTTACGATCTTCCAGACCGTCACTGCGTTCACCATTGCCTCCGCAAACGAGTTCTCATCGAATGCCTTCTTCTGACTCATCTGATTCATGAGGCTCGCCAGAGCTTTTTTCTTCGATGTGAGATCTTCCACGAAATATGCAGTTCCGTTTCCGCAGATGCTCTCAAAGCTTGTCGTCGACTTGCAGGCTGCGTCATAATCGATCTTCAGGCTATTTTTCCCGTAAATACAATATGAAACCTGAGGATTCTCCCTGATCTTATCAATCTTCGTTCCTTCCTTCGCTCCGTGAAAATACAGGACCAGCTTTCCTTCTTCCACTTCTGCACCATAATTCAATGGAATTAAATAAGGACATGACTCATCGTGGAACGCAACGGTGCACACAGTCTCCCGTTTCGCGATCGCCACAATATCAGCCATGTCCTTCAATTCTCTGTCACTTCGTCTCATCCAGACCTCCATTCCAGTCATAAAGATCCTGCACTTTTGCCATTCTCCATTTCGATCCTTCAGGATTTTCATTGAAATTCCGCATTCAGTGCCATCCGCCAGACTTCCCGTAAGATGAGACTATCATATCATAATTTTTTTAATATCTCAAGTAATATACCGTTATCTTGTTCCTTCTGTCTGAAATTATCCCTCAATTCAGAATACTAAATTGCAGTTCCAGCACCACCGCAGACTGATCATGACCCATGATCACAATTCCAGAGCTTTCTCCTCTTATCCTAAAATACGGCCTGAATCAAAAACATATAAAGTACAGTTCCTGCCGCAATACTGAGCAGTGTATTCCTCTTCCATACGTGCAGCCCGACAACCACTGCGGAAGCTGCAATCTCCGGAATTCCATGAGATCCCGCAAAAAAGCTCACATTTTTCAGGCAGTACACCACCAGCATCCCCATGATCGCATACGGAAGAACTCCCGATAAATATGTAATGTATCCGGGGATCTCCTTCTTCCTGCCGAATATCACAAACGGAAGAAATCTTAAAACAATCGTTACTGCAACGCATACCGCGATCAGTGTGACCGCCCTCAAATCCATCCTCTCTATTCCTCCTAAATCAAGCAAAATCCACCGCTACCGCTGTATTGTACGGAATTTTCAGTTCGGAAATTTCCTACCCGTGTGCAGCAACCTGGGCACTGTTTTCATACTATTTCCTGTCCTTCGGAAAATATCATGAATTATGCCGTCGTCTGGCTGCTCTCAGTTTTCTTACTCCCACGCATCAGCGTCAAAATCACCGTGATAGAGATCATCGACGGGATCAGAAAGGCTGATGCCCCAAAGATCAACAGACAGATCACGGATGCAGCAACACCTGCAACGGCGCTTCTGTGATCCTTCGTGCTCATCCACTGTTCCGTAAATACCACCAGAAACAGAGCTGTCATCGAGAAATCGATCCCTTCCGTATTGATATTCAATACACTCCCGAGCACCGATCCCATCACGCTTCCAATCACCCAGTAAATCTGGTTCAACAGCGAGACAAGGAAGAAATATTTCTTCTCCTCGACCCCCTCCGGTACATCTCCACTGCACACCAGCGAATACGTCTCATCCGTAAGCGCAAAGATCAAATACGGCTTATATGGTTTTGTGTCCTTATATCGTTCCAGCATGGAGATTCCATAAAATAAATGTCTTGCGTTGACCATCAGTGTCATAAGTGCCGCTGAGATCAGCGATGCGCCACCTGTTATCAGATCAATTGCCACATACTGCATTGACCCCGCATAAATGAACACACTCATCGCGAGCGCCCAGGTGATGCCGTAGCCCTTCGCTCCCAGCAGCATTCCAAATCCGATTCCCAGAACGATATATCCCGCCATTACCGGAATTGATCGTTTCAACGCATATCGAAATGTCATATCTGTTCTCCTATCCATATTATTTCGAGATCTCTCCTGTTCATCTCCATCACGCTCCCATAATTCGGGTTTTTCGTTAAACAAAAAAAGAGCTTGCAAAACAAGCTCTTTTCATGCCGGTGACCGGACTTGAACCAGTTTATATGGATATAAAGGGATTCCTTGAAAATACTGGGTTTTCTTGGAATCCCCTTATTTTATGCGACTTACATGGTTTTATTAATTGTAGTTATCTATAATGATTTTATGCTTTCTTGCTATACTTAAAGCACTATGCAACACGAAATGCAACACGAAAATCACTCCACATACCACCGTTCCATAGCACCGTTATTTCCCTTCGCGTGCCAACACGCACCCTCGTATTCGCCGGACTCCTCAAGATAGAACCAGTCGCCCGTACCGGTCTTGGTGCCGTCAAACTGTACCCAGCCGGTCAGCATATAGCCGGACGCACCGAAGAGGTAATAATGGTGATTGATGGTTTTCCAACACAGTTTGGGGTATGACCCGTCCGCATTCCGCCACCACCAGCCGTGAGCGTCGTGTACCCAGCCTTCCGGCAGATTCGCTGTCTCTTTCTCCCATGTTGCCATGAAAGCCTGTGGAGTGGCATATAGAGCTTTGATTTTCTTTGTACTACTGCCCCAGTCTGGCAACTGGAAGTGTGGCCTGTCCGGGATAGATTTCCAGTTACCGCCCCACTCAAGTCCGAGGGAAACTCCGATCGCACCTACACGGGAAAAGAAGCCGTCGTTATCATAGTAAGCGCCCTTCCCGTCAGCGCGGTAGATGTCAAAGGCGGTTCCCCACTGATGGAAGGAGCTGTAACTGGATCCGCGAGCGTTCGTCACCTTGTTGCCCGGTTTTGTTCTTCCCTGGGCATAAAATGCGTCTTGCTCCGCCACAGTGCGGAAGGTTTCGCCGATCTTGATCTTCAAGCCCTGTTCTGCGCATTTCTGCACAAGTGCCGCCGCGAGCTTCTGGAGCCGCGGATGGCACAATGTAATATCTCTCATAGTCTTCTCTCCTTAATAGAATTCAATGCAACCACCGTCCGGTATACTTGGAGACAGCCCATCAGTTACAAGCGGGTTCGACACTGTAAACTTCAGATAAATCCAATGGTAGGAATAGCCCTGTGTGTTATAAGAGGAATCTTCTTCTAATTTAGCTGTTAAAATTTTTCCTAAATCCAATTTTGTTTCGCCTGTCGCCTTCAATATTCTTATTCCACGTCCAACGAAAGTCTGGATATCGGTTGTATTCATTGTAGCTGAGCTGAATTCCGATGCGCGTTTATATTCGTCTAACATTACTAACAGCATTTCGTTAAGACCCAATGAAAAATGGTTTAATGTAAACTTTTTTCCTCCTGTAAGGCGATCACCAGACGGAGTCCAAGTGTGATTGTAACATGCAGTAGAGTTTGCGCCACTTGAATTATCCTTAAATGTTGTTTCACATGATGGGTATTTGTATTCGTTCCACAATTCTTCGATGGACTTAGGCTTTGTTTTGCCTTGAATATTTGCGCTGCTGCCATCAGGTAACCCTGTATAATAACTGGTACAAGTGAAGTAATATGTCTGACTCGGATCTAATCCTGTGATATCCACATAGTTATTCCCACCACCCTGATTAGGGTTGTTTCCAGCCCCTCTGTACTTCTCTGTTCCGCCGCTCGCCCCCGGTGTGCCGGATGCTGACATCCGTACTCTAATTCCTTCCCACGGACCTTTAGCTGGATTTTTCCAACTGATACGGATTGCCGTGCTTGAGAGAGCGGCTGCGCTAAAAGATATTGCGGACTGGGTTTCCATTGTTCCGGTTCGTAACACCCCATCTTTCCAGTATGTCAGCCCTTTCTTGACATATCGGTCTTCTGCCGTTGCTCCACCGGTCTGGCTTGCCAAGCTCTGAGCGGACACCATACCGCCGGTATAATGCCCCTCTGGAAGCGTTACGGACTGACCTGCGGCAAGCGTTCTATTCAGTGCGCCTCGCTCCGGCATGGTTCCGGCTTCTGCCTCGTCGTTGCTGTCACTGGTGATCGCCGTTACGCCGGCGAGAACCTGGCTCTTTTTTGCTGTGCAGTCAGAGGAGTCCGCACCGGATCCGCCGTACTGCTTTAAAAATGCATCTGCCATTTTATTTCTCCTTTCTTATTATTGTCACAATTTTATTTTCTTTACGTTTATATTGGTGTAGGGTTCCATACCCCTACGACCTTTTTCTTTTGGCGGCACCCCGCTTTCCCCTGGTGCCGCCGTTTTTGTGTCTTCCTGTCCTCGCTCAAACTAACAATTTGAGTAGGAGAAACTCTCCATATGCAGAAAGTACTTCTGGCGCGTCATATGGACTTCCAGATTATTCGTATGTCCTTGGAAACGCAGGCATTTCTAATGAAGGTTTATTATCCGATCAATGGCGGGAATTATATTATTCAAGAATATACACCAAATGATGGGGGATTAATCGTTCGTCGAGTGTATGATAGCTACAGTAAAACTTGGACTATGAAAAAGGTTGTTTTTTCTTAATCATTTCAACTGTATTGCCATTAAAAATCCTTGATAATCATATGTTGCATTATCATATCCATATCCTTGAAGCGAAATAGTACAATCTTTTGTCAATGTTATGATTGCAGCTGTAACACATCCTCCACCATTAGCTCCAGTTGATCTTGACATTCCAAGAGAATAAGATGTTCCATAGTCAGAAGATGGAAATCCAATTATTGCCGCGATTAAAGAAACCGTCATACTGGCTTCAGCCTTGCCCAAAATGAGATATGTGTGTCTCGCATAGAGCTTCAAGTTTGTAATTTCAACATAGCCTCTAAAGACTGCAGCTTTTGTTCCGGATGCGGTGAGGAAAACGCCTAAATCATCCTTTGAAACATAGTTTGATAAGGACGTCTTGTCTGCCTTATTACTCAAATTGTTATTTACATCAGAGATAGCCCCGGAGTTCTTCGTTACCTGAGACTGTAAATCTTTTATTACATCAACGGCGGAATTGAGTGCATCCGTGACGCGTTTGATTGCCTGTTCCGGCTTATTCAGATGCTCCGCATCAATGTCCGGAGATGAGTTGTCTACCCAAGTAGTGGGAGTGTAGACTTCGATTTTTGCGAGTGCATCAGCAAGAGCCTGTGCGGATGCGAGGGAAACTGTATTTTCTTCTGCTTGTGTGCTGATCGCGTTCTCTAATTCTTCCATGCTGTTCCTCCTTATGATCTGTGAATTTCTATAGGCAAGTCAAGGGTCGGCTTGTCGAAATTGCAGTATGCCGTGAGCTGTCCGTCTCCGGTAACGATCCGATCCACCTTGTTCCATTCCTTCCGGCGTGCTTTTTTGCTTGCCTTAGATGTCAGGTCATCGGTGCAGGAGATATCCGGGCGGTCCGTGTCCTTAAGTCCCTCAACAGTGATCGTCTGCGTGTATGGTGCACTTGTGGTCCATCCTCCAGCCGTCAATGTGCCGGTACGCAAATCATAGAGCCTGTTGATCGCCATATTTGTCGCGTTGATGTCCTCAGCCTTAAATGGGTCCCCCTCCTGCGTGTAATTGGTCTGATCCACAAGGGAAATTGTCCCGTCCGAATTACTCACCTGATTGTATTTTCTGTTCCCCTCATAGATGTCATCCTTATAGTTCGTTTTTAATGCCATGTGTTACCTCCTGTCTCCGATTGGCCTTGTCCCCAGACGGAACGCAAGCCGCCGCGCCCCGGACATGGAGGACTGATACATCTCATAGATATCCGCAAGAATCTGTTCGATATTGTTGGCTTCCGTAACGGACTGATATTCGATTCTCTGCGGCGTTGCCGGGGTCGTTGGCTTTGTGAAGTATGCCTCTCTCAGCGCCTGTATGTTGCCGCGGATCCGCTGCATATCGCTGTCGGTACGGAAATCTCGCATTGTCCAGTCTGTTTTTGTATTGATGTCCACAAACAGGATGTCCGCAAGATCACGGCAGGCTGTTTCTACACGGTTAAGGTCTGTATAAGCAATGCAGCCTTTTTCCGTGCGGTTTGTTACATCGTCCGCCGTGCGGTCTGTTATCAGAGTCTCAAAAACGCTCATCCTATCTCTACCTCCGCTGTCATTTCCCGTGTGAATGTGAAATCCATCTTTTTAATGGCTCCGATCCGTGTCCCGTCAAAGTCTGTATCTACTGAAACAATATCCCCCAACTCTTCCTCATTGAGTAAGACATGGCAGGAAACAGACTCGTTGCTGCTGTAATAATCGTATACACGATTAAGAACTTCGTTCACATTCTGAGGGTTTACGAGTGTCGCGTCTTTCACTTCCACGAGATTCTCATTCTGCGATATGTTAGGGTTCGCTTTCTCATACAGGGTTGTCATGTGGGTGTATTTCTTGCCAGTCAGAACTACTTCGCTACCGGTTCCGGTAATGATCGCCCAGTTATCTCCGGACGTGCTGATCGCGCCGCCGGTGATTGCAAGATCATAATGGGCTTCCGAGAACGTAATCTGAGCTGTCCCATTCAGAGTATCTTTATAGAGTTCCTCCGATTCCGAGGATTTCACGTAAGTGTGCGCGTATACCTTTGCACCAGTGGTGATGTTGCTGTGGTCGATCGTCAGCCCAGATAGAGTGTTGGACTTCGTAAAGTTCTGCTTCGTGACTCTCATTCCCGGTACAAGTCCTTTTCCCGGATGGAGTTCCATATGCGGCTTTATGATGCCTGTATTCCGAGGATAGATATGCAGATTGAGATCATACGCGGTGTTGACGGATGCCCCGATCGCAAAAGCAACTTGAGCGAGCGCATCACGCCTGCGGCAGACTGGAAGATATCCGCTTACTGTCAAATTTTCCAAGGTCTGATCAAGGAAATAATCAATCCCCTGTCCTTCGAAAATCGCCGCTATGACGTTTTTGACTGGCTCATTATTGTATATGCCGCCCATAAAGTCTGTCGTGTCTAAAAGTCCCACAGCATCCTCAGTATTAACCTCGTAGTCCGTTTTGCTTACACGCTTCCCGGATTTCAAATAGAAAATTCCGATAATATTTTCATCGAAATATAATTTCATTTGCTGGCGGCGCTGGAAGTTGAATGCGATGTTCGACTTGCTCCGGATCGTGAAGCTTAATGTGTTGATGCTGAGCTCTTCACTGATCGGGCTCATCTCGATAAAGCAATCTACATTCTTCGCTTCATCATCCAAGAATGTACGCCCAAGCCCATATTGGATATCAGACAGGAACACCGGTCTGAATGGTCTGGATGTCTTTTCGAAGGCGATCGTGATCTTATTGTAATATTCCTCCGGATGATAACAGAAATACTCATATCCGTCCGGTTGGAACGTCTCGGAGGATAATGTTTCACCGTCACGATACCATGTGATAGTGAGTTGAGAGCAATAGTCTCCGGAATGATCGTTGAACACCAGAGAGATGCCCTGACTGCTGTATTTATCTGAAAATGTCGCGGTCAGTGTAGGCAACTCATATTCGCTACCTGGATACAGTCCGGGATGTGGAACTAAACCAGCCGTGGGGCGGATGGTTCCGTGCGGCAAATTCCCGTTCTCATCTGATACCAGCCGAGATATATATCCGACTTCCGGGAAAACATCATAGTTCTTATACCCCTCATTCAGCAGGGAATACCCCGGATAGTTCAGTGCCACATCAGGGAAGGAATATTTCTTTTTCAGATTGCCCAGCCGCCCACCATCATTCACGCTGTACTCCGCGTTTTCTTTCGCTCCGAGGGCGATATCGCCATATACGATCTTGAGTCCTCCAGCGTCCACAAGCCTGTAGTTTGTGATCTTCGAAATCCAAATATGGCGGTACGGTCGCGAAGTGTGAAGAAACGTGATTTCCACCTCGTTATGGAGCTTTACAGATGCTTCGCAAAAATACACACTTGATGTCGGCGAAAAATCCATGTTTTCCACAAGAACACCGCTTTTATACCACTTAATATTAACTTTGTCCGCATAGTCTCCGGAAATATCGTTAAAATTCAGCGTGATTCCTCTGGAAGTCTTGAGCCTATCAAAATGGATCCGAAGAATCGGAGGGTCTGCAAAGTCTCCGTTCGTGTCTGATATCTGGCTACTGGTATACCCACTTTTCCCCTCCGGGATCCTGTCCGGAGCGTTTTTGTAGCTGCCATTCAGAAGGGAATAGCCCGGAAGGAGATAGGCATACCCAGGAATCGGATTTTTCTGATTTGTGAGCTCACTTGTGGAGGAATAATACTCTTCCCCATTCGCTGATATTGACACATCCCACTTCATGTTATCTCCTTCTCTGCGGTTCCATCGCTACAAAGTTGAGCTTAAGATTATCATCATAGCCCCACAAATTAACGCCCTCTCTGCGGATCATGGTGTCGTTTGCTTCTGTGATGTATGCCTTAAATGATAATGTTTCCTGTCCGTACGGGAACACCAGATCATGGCTATCTACTGGAGCACTTACCACATCATACAGTCTGTCGTAATCCTGATGCTTTCCTTTTTTTGCGGCTACTTCAAGCGTGTAATTGTAGTATGTTCCGATGATGTCCCGATGCATTACGCCATCAAGTGTGCGCCCGGAGTTGTCCGTATCCGTCACTTTTGCATTTCTTGAGAGCTTTATGACATTGACATCATATTCCACTCCATCCACGGTAAATACTGCAAAATGGTTCATCGGTTTCCTCCTGTTACAAGTCTCACGCTTCCGCGGTTGTTTTCTGCATCAATTACGGGTTTCAGTACTCGTCCAAGCTGTGCAAGGTTGCCCTCGAAGCGAATCACGACTTGCTGGTTTCCGCCTACTCCGCTCTCTGCGAGTGCTTCCATAAGTGCCTGTTTCATTGTACTGAGCGGAGAAACGACCTCAGTTTCCTGTTTGTTATCGCCCAGAATCGCCGCAAATTCACCGGCGCGAGGAGGAACCACGGTACCTGATGCCAGACGCGGCAAATGTACCTTGCTTACGGTCGGAATGTCCAGTCCGAAGGATTCTCCGCCGATTCCCGGCACCCAGTCAGGAATATCAAAGCTCAGATTGTTAAGTGCGCTGATCATCCTATTCAGCGCATTGATGACACCGTTCACCATCGACTCCACACCGCCGAGGATTGTGTTGATGACGGATTTCATCGCGCCCCAGATGCCATTCCATATTGTGCTGGTCTCCGATTTCAACGTGTTCCATGCGGCTACAATACTGTCTTTGATCGCCGTGAATTTCGCCGTTGCGCTGTTCCGAATCTCCTCCCACTTCGTTCCAAGTGTGCTGTTGATAGATCCCCATGCGCTCTCAGTGCTGGTTTTCGTCTCGTTCCAACGCGTTGATACAGTTTCCTTGATCGCCTGAAACTTCTCACTGGCTGATGTTTTGACCGCTGTCCATGTGCTTTCAAGTCCGCTCTTAATGCTGATCCATTTCTCCTGTGTCTTCTGCTTAGTCTCGTCCCACTTAGCGATGATCTTATCCTTGATCTCTGCGAATTTCGCAATAACGGAGGAAATGAAATTACTGATTCCGTCACGGAGTCCTTCCATGAGGTACTGCCCCATTTCCATCATGACGGTGGACGGGCTGTGGATCCCGAATGCAGACTTGAAGCCATTGATAAACGGTTTGAAGATGTTGTTCACAATCCATGATCCGACATTTCGGAGTGCGTTTATGATTCCGTTCCAGAGTCCCTGCACGATATCTCCGCCGGACGCTTCAATGTATCCGGAGAAATACGAAACTACACTGTTCCACGCATTCGCGAGTACATCCCCGAGTCCCTTCAGGAGATCTATTCCGGATGCAATCGCTGTTCCGATCAGCTCTCCGACCGAACTAAAGACGCTTGCATAGTCGAATCCCTTAAGAAATCCCCCGATTGCATTGATGAGCCCCATAGGAATTGCGCGCCAGTCAACGCCTTGGAACAGTCCTGTGATGAGCTGCACAAGTCCGGAAACGAAATGAGAAACTACACTTCCGAGTGCGCTCCAGCTAAACGTGGAGAAGAATCCTGTAAGTCCGGCAGTGATCGCCGTTCCGATTCCTTTCCAGTTCGTTGTGGAAAGAAACTGATCCAATTTTCCCATCGCAAAGTTTACGCCGGTTCCGATCTGCGTTCCGATGTAGTTCCCGACTCCCTTCCAGTCCTCTGCGGCGATCAGCTTTTTAATGGTGTCCGCCATGTTTTTGATGGAGGAGCTGATCTGTTCAGTCGCAAACATGTCTTGTGGGGACGTGCTACTGCCTCCACCGCCGGATCCAGAATCCTTGCTTTTCGATCCAATTTGTTCGATCGTATCGAACGATGCAAGGCTTTTTTCTGCCTGCTTCGCTGCTGATCCTGTTTTTTTTAACGAGGACGCATAATTCTCCTGCACCTTTGTGGCTTTCACGAATGTGTTCTTGCCGGTCAGTGCCGAGAAAAATTGTGCTACTGCATTGGCAGCCGTGGTCAAAAGGCTGATGAGTGTATTCAGTGCCGGAGCGATCATCGTAAGGATCGGGGCGAACGCTGTGGCAAGTGCGTTTTTAAGCTGCGTCAGTGAGGACATCAGCCCGGATACTGTGTTGTTTGTGTCCCCCGAATACTGGACAAGGTTTTTCATTCCTTCTCCCACAGCACTCCGGAGGCGATTGAAGAGGGCAAACAGGGACCGGATACCGAATGCATAGCTCAACATTTTCTTGAAGCTCATGCCAGCTTTGTCGATTCCTTTTTGCAAGCCTCCGCTGGATTTTGTTGCTTTTTTTGCTTTATCTTCGTAATCTTTTACACTTGCCTTTAGGGAATCAAACGATGTGCGCACTCGATTGTTGGTATCCTCAAGTGCTGCCTGCGCTGCGGCGTACTGCGCTACAACTTTCTGTCCTGACTCTGTATCAGCTCCAGACATATATGATCCGCCAGAGGATTCCAACGCTGTTTTTGCCTTCTGCGCTTCTTCGAGTTTCTCGCGCAGCATGTCGATATCATATTCCATTCCTTTAAAGGTCCTACTATTCTGCTTTCCTCCGGTCTCAACGAATCTGATTTCACGTTCGATCGCTGCATCAAGCTTTTTGTTTACGGAATCAATTTCTTTGTTGAGGTCGGTGTACTCCTGTGTAGGAATTTTTTCTTCTCTAAGGGCATCCACCTTTTCCTTAAGAGTTTCCACCTTCCGCGTCTGTTCTGCATACTGGCTGTTGAGCTTGGCGAATGCGTTTGCCTGCTTCTGCAACGCCGTTTTCGCTTTGTCTCCGATTCCAGAGACAGACTCCGCCATGCGGCGTGCGGCGGTTTCCATTTCCTTCGTTCCGGCTACAAATCCCTCATCTGTGATTGTTGTATCAATTACTATGGTTCCGTCAGCCTGTCCCATTAAATCATCCCCTTACAGCCATTTTTCCAGTGCTTCCATCTCTTTTTTCTGTTCATCAGTCAAAATCTTTTTGATGCCTACAATTTCAGCATTCTCTCGCTCAAATTCCCGTTCCCACTTCTCCAACTTTTTGTGTTTGGCTTTCTTCTGCCGGATCGCCAACACTTGAGAAAACAGCCCGTCACCGATCTCCATGAAGTAGCTGAGGAACGTCCACCAATGTAAAAATGATGCGGCGCGAACTTCGGTCCCGGCTACTTTGTTCACGGCTGGAACGATGATCCTGCCGTCCTGATTCCAGTTGATCAGTCTGGGGCTGTTCTTCTTCCCTTCCGTGCCGCAATCGATGAATTCCACAGCTTTCTTGCAGGCTTCCTCTCGCGACTCTCTTGGGATCTTGTCGAAGTCCTTATACAGGATTTCAAGCATGATTTCCTGCTTCTCACCATCCGTCCAATTCGGATCCTCGCAAGCCTCCAAAATTCCAATAATGGAACGGAAGTCTGCATTGATTGCATATTCCGTCCCATTGATTTCTACAGAAGTGGGTAGTGTATACCCGTTCATTTTCTGTATTTCCCGACATAATTTCTGACACGGGAAATACTCTTTTTGATGCGGACATTCATTTCATTTTCGATGAAATGGATTAGCTGATCGAGAACGTACTCACAGAAGAAACGACCGTCTGCGCACGGACTCCACGGATTTGAATACTTAAAAAGTTCCTCAGACGCCCCTTTGGAGTTCAGAAGCTCATCGAAGAGTTCTTTTACTGGAGCTGTCATCTTGCCCAGTGCTTCCGGATCATCAGACGCCGGGACATCCAGATCTCCGAACTTCTTCTGTACAGCCTCCGCGCGTTTGATGATGTCGAAGTCTGAAGGATTCCACATGAACCCGCCGGTCTTGGTTCCGTTCTTGTCAACGATCTCGATATATTCGCGATCATCAATCGTGATCTGTCTTGCCATGCCTCATACCTCCGTTATTCAGTTATTCGCTTAAGGATGCTGTAAATGATTTCTTGGAAACGTCCCATGTGCCTTTTACGCGGTTTCCGGCCTTGTAAATCGTGAATGGGATCTGTACGCCGGAGGTATCGCCTCCAACACTGTTGGGGATAACATAGACATCCTCACGGTAAGCCCAAACAACGGTGGGAGCCGCTGCGTCAGTCTCTCCCGGCTTGAGAAGCACGTCAACCATTGTAGTTTTGCACTTGTCGCCAGTTGCTCTCGTGTTGGCAATATCCATGAGCTTATTAGAGAGGGCATCGTCATAGTCCTCGTAGTAGAACGGATCAGCGTCAGCCTGTACCTCATAGCCAGAATGTTTCACGGTCTGCTCACCGAGAATGTTTTTCTGGACTTCCACATCCGGATTCAACTCCTCGTTGTACTCCTCCAGATCCTTACCGATGCGGACGTAAGTTGCTGATGTGCCGTTAAAAGATGCATCTAAATAATGCGCAAGATATTTTCTTTCAATCATAGAAAAATGCCCTTTCTGCCTATAACTTTTTAGGCGGTATAGGTTAGCGGCAGCACTCAAAATGTGCTGTCGGTTTACAGTTCAAAATCATTCGTGTACCTGACAGATATCGGCAGAATCCAGTCCTGTACACCGTTCTCCTGCGGCTCTGTGCCGTATGAATTGTCACGGGTGATACGTTTTATCACTCGCCCGGATGCAAGCTCCGGAAATGCTTCCAGACGCGTCACCGCGCCGTTTATTGTGGTCGGCTCTCTGCATATCCATTTTCCAAGATTGTCAAGGAAAGCCTGTATATTCAGCTTATACCGTTCTTTCTGTGATGCAGTGCGATACACGACATAAAAAGGGAACTGGCAGATCTGATGGACTCCGCCGCAGATATCCTCTTTCTCACTGTACACGAGTGCGCCATTGTCTGCTGAGAACGCGATTCCACTGTCCTCTCCGAGTTCCTCAAATCGGATCACTTCCCCAGGATCCAAACCGGGGTACTGATTCAAAAGTGCTTTCATGGCGGCTGTGAGAATCTCATATCCTGCCGCATCCTTTCCGATCGGCTGAGCATTAGCCACGCTGTCCACCTCCCGCCGTTTTCTTTACTTCACGAATCCACGTTTCTCCATCCTTTTCTTTCGCAGCGTCAAACCAATGAGCCTGCGCCGCCGGATGTTTTGTCTTGGTATATGTGAGTGCTTCCTTTGCACGAGTCTTGCCAGAATACTGGCTGACAAGCACCTTTTTTGCGCCTTTACGTGCCCACGGTGATCCGGTTTTCTCGTCCACCATGCCCTTGCCTTCATAGAGGAAACGTCCTTGCGGAGCATAAGCGGCAAACACTCTCCCGGATCCCTGCAACGCCGCACTCGCCGCTCTGGTGACGTTTACGAAGGTTCCGTTCTCCATTGGCATAAACGGCACCATACTATTCATGACAGCGCCGTCAAGCTGATACTGGGCTTTCCGATACTGCTCTTCAAAACGACTCATATCAATCTTGACTTTCACATCTCCATCAACGACAGAGAACCCTTTGAAGTGGTGTGTTTTACTTGCCATTATTTGCGCCTCCTTTTTCCGGTATAAACAAATTCCAAATTTTTCCCTGTCCAGTCAACATCTTTAGCCTTTACTGTAGATTCAATGACTTTTACTCCTGGCTTCGGTCTTCCAAGCGGTGTTTTTGTCCATCGCTCCGCCTGCGCTCTTGAAAGAAACACCCAGTCATTTTTGTTTATGCTATCTCCAATAGTTGCCCGGTAAATCTTCACATCTGAGTTCCTGTCTTTTAAGGAATTGATCTGTGTTATAGTTTCCGTGGCAAGCTTGCTATTCACCACATTTGGGGAAAGGCTATTGAGTTTGTCTCGCATTTCGGATACATTCACACCGTTGGTTGATGCTCTGCCAGACCCTCCATTGTTCCCTTGATAGCTTAGATTGCTGCTTCCGCCACGTCCTCCCATAAAAACACCTACTTCCCAAGAATCTCAAAATGGGGAATCACAGTATACGGACCGCCGGCGCTTGTGATTTTAAACACAAAATCATGTGCACTATTCATATGCTGATAGAATCCATTTCGATAGTCACCATCGCTCACCACTCCACCTGTCCACTCGCCCTCCCAAAAGAAATCATCCGGTCCAAATGTAATACTTTCTGCCAGCTTATCATTCGTCTGCCGTTTCCATTCCTTCGGGGATCGCCACGGGATCATTCCGTTCTCTGTCGAGATCATTAAGCCGTCAACATCATGGTTTGTGGCGTGCATATAGTACGGGATGTGGAGCTGTGCATTGTCTGTACTGTCCGCCCCGTACTTCTTGATGATCGCCCCGCGGTCCGTGTTCAAATCCACATTATGGAGGATGTGCGGATACCACATAGCATCGCCGGATGTGGGGCTTTCATAATAGTTGAAAACTGTCACAGTTTTATCGTACATGCTCACACCTCACATAACGCATGATTGAATTTGTCATGAAACGCTTTAATTCTCACAATGCTCCCAGTGCATTCCTCCGGCACACTGCCGTAAAAGATAATGCTTTCCGGGTGCAATCGCTCCACCATTGCATTATAGCCGGATAAGAATAGGCGTTTTTTTCCTATACTGTTCATGCAGCCCACGGAAGATATCGCCACGGTTCCGCCCTCTGGCTCACCGTCAAAGCACCAATCATAGGAATCTGGCGTGAGAACATACCGAAATCGGCTTAGTTTATCGATGTATCGATCCACATTTCTCCACAAGGCATCGAACTGATAGTCATCCAGAAAGAAATGCACGCCCTTCTGATCCTCATGCGTGACTTTCCCTCTTGCATAGTTGAAGCCAATGAACTCACATTCCCCTTCGAATGTTTCCGGGTATATCTGCGGTATTCCATATTCTCCAACGCCGTTAAAAAGGCGGCGGTTTAAGTTTTCGTATGCCATACTATTTGATTTATCAGACATAAGTTATTCCTTACTGATGTCTGTCTTGCTCATTCTCTTCCACAATTCCGTGAGCTTTTCCCAGCCATACATAGCCACAAACGCCACGATGAACCCTGCCATAATCGCCGCGAGGATCATGTACCACAAAATTTCTGTGTGGATGTACTGCATGTATGCCACAAAAGCCGCCACAGTAATCCCGATGGAAAGAACGAAGACAAGCGCATCGGTCGGGAGCTTCGCAAGGAACCCGACCCCCTTAAATACCTGAGTGATGACAGACACACAGAACGCGAGAGCGCCGATCACTGCAATAAGCACTGTCATGTTTGAAAGTAATGTTTCCATTCTGTTCTCCTCTTACTTCTTGACTTTTCTCACTTTTCCATCACGATACTCAAGCCCCGTTGCCGGTCCGGTGCATGTAGTCGGATCAACGATGTTTCCCTCTTCATCCTCGCACCATCCTTTTGCGATGCAGAGTTTTCTTTCACCAGTGTTCCAGTAGAGTCCTGTTCCCGGGCCTGTATAGTAAGAGATCAGTTCATCCACCGCCGGGGAATCCTGTGTCCCATTATTTGCCATTGCGTCATCAATCGCCGCATTGATTTTATTTGTATACTCCGGAAGATCCTTTACGTTTAACATTGCATTCTCCTCTATAGTCCCGCATACAATAGCGGGGTTCCATCATCAGTTACAACTCCCATTAGATACAGCATTGCCGCGTCACTGAGGAGCTTGTTTGCGGCTTTTGTGTCTCCTGCCGCAGAATATACAGCCGACCACTCTTTCGCCGCCGCGCCGATCTGCTGTGCTGTCGCATAGGATATGGACTCACTGCCGGCTGATTTCGAGGTGATGATCCCGGTCGTTGTTCCATTTGCGTCAGTAGCTGCAGACGCGCCAGAGGCGGCAGCAAGTGCCTGTTTCTGCGCGAGATCCAACTGATAGTAGATCTCCGCCATAGCACATACGGCTTTCTTGATCCGTTTCTGATATTTCTCCGGTGTAGGTAGTCCGTCCGTCAGCCGATCAAATGTCAGCGTGTCGATAAAATCACTCGCTCTTTCTGCAAGCCGCATAAAATCAGATTCCGGCACGACATTGCCGAAAAATGATTTTGAGTAAAATTCATAATCTGCGTATGCCATGCCGGAATCCTCCTTAGCCTCTGGTCTTGATCTGTGCGATCGGGATCGCTTTGATCGGGAAATACTTCTTTGCGGAAGTCGAGTTGTTATTCGCAAGCTCCCAGTTTGCGCCAGTCTCAAGCTGTGTGTTTGTCGGGGAGATGAAGGACGGCTGTTTGAAGCTGATACCATACGGGGAGAAAATCTTTCTCTGACGGGAATATAAAGTATCCACGCCGCCGTTAGTCTTTGCGTCTCTATCCATCTCATACGGGACTTTTACACCGCAGTTTGTGTACTCGATTGCACCAGCGCCGAGAACGTATGTGGTGTATACAGTTCCAGCCGGAAGGAGTTTGACATAATCACCTTCGTTCGCGTCCGGAATGTCTGTAGTTACGCTTGCTTTTGCGACCTCACCCGCTCCGGTGCCTGCGGTCGTAACTTTGAGCGCTCCCGGGTCTGTCTGAGATGCTTTGACGTATTTCGCCTCCGCCGCCGCTGTCGGCATGTTGTCGTCAATGAGGACGGTTCTTCCGTTTAAGGTTGCGAGGGTAAGGTCTCTCTCGATTCCGTCTCCGTCTGTATACTTCATGTATGCGAGGAGTTTAAGATTCTCGAGATCTGTCGCAATCTTGGAATGCATGATCGCAAGGCTGAATTTCGCCTTATTGTCTCCGAGAGCCTTCTGGATGGCGTTGTTAAGGGTGGTCTCCGCGAATCCACTGTTTGTCGGGTCGAGGGATGCGTCATAGGTGTGCCCGTTCACGAACTTAAGGTTCTCAGCTCCCGTCATGGAGAAGACGCCTTTCAGCGTTGCAAGAAGCGTTTCCTGATCCACATCATCCCAATACTCTGCGACTTCCTGCGCAGCCGGGAGGAAGTCCTCGCCTGTGATGTCTGTAGAGAAGTCTTTCTCTGTCCATCCATGAGCACGGCCAACAACGATTCTACCGTGTGTGTACGTCTCCCTAGAATCTGCTGTGATGTTGGTGGAGCCGTCATAGTTGTCCGGTGTACCGCCGATTCTCGCCTTGATCGGCACCGTGATATAGTTGCCGCCTGTCTGATCCGGCAGCATAGCCGCATACTGGGATTTCTCCACGATCGCGCCGGACTTTAACAGTGCATTTCTGTTGAGGTTCGGGACCGTGTCCACATATGCGCCAAATACTTCGCCATTAAAATTCTTAAGGTCGAATAATGCCATAAAAAAATCCTTTCTACCCATAACTGTTAAAAGGTGTGTAGGTTAGCGGCAGCACTCAAAATGTGCCGCCGGTCGTTCGTTTACATATACTGTTTGATGTCAAGATCCGGATTCTCGTTCTTCATCTTCATCAGCTCGGACATCGTGTATTTCGGTGCGTTGTTCGGGTTGCTTGCCGGTTTGGTGAAGCGCGCCGCGTTCTGTTTTGCGCGTTCCTGCTGCCTGTCAACGAAAATCCCGGTCTTCTGGGTTCCGTCCTCTCCGGTGGTCATCGTTTTGAAGATGTCGCCGATAGACTTTCCCCGTGCGGAATCTTTTCCCAGCTCTTCCATGAGAGCGTTGCGATAATGGTCTTCTGTGATGTCGTTCAAAAACTCATACATCCTGTTTCCCTTATCATCCGTGGAAGACAAGAAATCATTCACAGTCTTTTCAACTTCGATTTTCCGCGCGTCATCCGCACGCGCTTTTTTCTCATCATTAAGCTGCGTTGTCAGTGTTGCAATCTGTCTTTTCAGATCATCGACATCAACATCTTTGAATCCGTCAAGCTTTGCCAGCACATCGTCAAGGGATGTTTTATACTCGTCCCTCTTGCGCACCACATTGTCATAATCTGATTTTGCCCGATAGTTTTCACTCATCTTCGCCTTCAGATCGTTTTTCTTATCCTCCGGGATCTCAATCCCAAGCTCCTGTAAGATCTGTTCGTAATTCTGCATATAATTATCCTCCTAAACGCCATTTTTAAACCGCTCGTCAGCGGTAATGGATTAAGCCGGATGAACCACCGGCAGGGTAATGGACCATCAGGGAATCGAACCCCGAACCGTCCGGTTATGAGCCGGATGCCCTCACCGATTGGGCGAATGGTCCTTGCGTCCCTGCCGAGAGGATGACAGGGATTAGTATATTGATAAGAAAAGGAGTCCCCGCCCCGTTGCTGGGCGGAAGTGGAGAGTGCCGGCAGCGAACCGGCAATGTTCTGCGCAACTCTCCGTAACCGGCGATGCCGGTTAGCAAGTAACTTTCTCGTGCTATGCTCTGCACTATGCCCCGGGGGTGGGGCAGTCGCACGCCGGAAATTGCATCCGCTTTTCAACCTCCCCGATCATGCCGGGTTTCTCTTAAGGGCGTGAGTGCCGTACGAATAAAGGAGGTATGGCAACAAAAAGCATGGTCCCGTATGGGAGTGGGGGTCCATAATATCCCCACGTTTTTATTTTACCATATCCCAAAATTCGTTTTACCCCCACATTTTAGGCTAATCTCCGAGCTTGCGGATATATCTCTGTATCTCCTGCCGCTCATCCGTAAAATCGCTGTCCATGACCATCGAAGAGAGCATGTCATACACCTCCACCATCAGCCGCCCAACGCACTCCATGAGCTTGTCACGGTGTGCCTGATCGCCGTTCTGTTTGTACGCCTGTTTCGCAGCAATGTAGCGATCATACAGGGAATCGATGTTGTGATCATATCTCCCATTGGAGTATTTCTTGATCACATCCTCCGCCACGTCAGCAACACGGCTTTCTTCCCACTCTTTTCCGTCCATCTTTTCCAGATAGCAGATTGCCGCCGTGAGCTTATAGATCACATCCAGCCGCGATGCCGTCAGGTTGTTCACAGCTTCCTTTGCTTCCAGATTCAGCTGATCCTTAAGCTTATTTATCAGCTCTTTCATGCTTCATCCCTCCCTTCATTTTCTTTTTGTATTTATCGTGGAGTGGCTTCTGACTCTCCATGATGTATATCGGATCATATCCGGCGGTAATAAGGTCTGTTATGATCCGTTCCAGCCGCTCAAGTTCGTTATCCACATCACACACGAGGTTATCCACAAATATAGCATCTGCAACATTTCCCGTGCTTCTGAGAGCTGTCGCATACTTCTGATACACGTCCTTTGTGGACTGCTCCCATGCGAGATGTGCAGAGAATCCATCTTCCACCGCTTTCTGTTTGGTAGACTTTCCTACACTCATGCGGTTTGCAGACTGCCACGCTTCTGGGATCATCTGCACGTTCCCCTCGAAGGTGTCGCGGATCAGCTTCCCGTGGTGATTGATATAGTAATGTGCAGTTTTGCGGCGTTCCTCACTCTCAGCAAAATACTGATACAGGTGGAACCGCTTATAACCGCTCAATCCGAGAAAATCGAAATAATCCGACATCTGATCATGAATCATGATCGCTGCGATCTGCCGCGCGTTGATCTCAGAGAAAACATCTTCCACGCTTTTTACATCCATCTTGCTTCGGAAGGCAATCATCGTGATCACCTCCTATGCCAGTTTCTTGATGATGACGTTCGCGTCCTTCACGAGTACCGCGCCCGCGGAAATGTTCCCAATCGATACCGTGAGGGATGAGCCAGCCGGGACCGGTATCAGTGTGGACGCTCCGACATTCTGGTATGTGTTCGCCGTTACAACTGTGTAATCCATCTCTGTTCCGCCGATCGCCTCGCCATTGAGTTCAATCACAAGGGCCGTTGCTCCTGCTGCCGCCGCGGTCACGTTGCCGTTGAACTCCACCTCTACCGCCATCGGGAGGTTTGTGCGGTTCGTGATCGTAAAAAGCCCGCTCCCCTTGACATGGTTCAGCCACCCGCTGGAGCATCCGCATCTTCTGGATTTCACACGGGTGTCGTTAAAGATAACGTTCTGGTTTGCTGCCACTGTCTGTTCTGTCTTTGCTATAACATTAAGCATAGTATTTCTCCTTTCAAAAAATAAGGAGTCGAATCCGACTCCTTATCGATGCGCAAGACTACTTTGTAGCTATGGATTCTTCCAACATGCTTATAATTCTGTTTTGGTTTGCGATAATCTTATCCAGATACTTCCGATCCTGCTCTTGGAGATGCTTCGCAATGTCGGCGTTGCTTGCCTGCGACAAATCACTTTCGTAATTCATCACCTGCAAGAATACGCCGAACAAATTTAGCATGTCCAGAGTGGTCAGTTCATTCGGATTTCTCACAGTACATTCCCGCCGTTTCCGCAGCATCCGCCAAATCCGGACATATTATATGCAAAATACGGGGAGCATGTAATATAAGCCGGTGTCGGTGTCGGTCTTACCGCATCAACGATGTTCTTGGTCTGGTTGACCTGGGAGATCTGCCAATACGCTGTCTGGAGGTCTCTGTCACGGTCCGCAATCTTGTCGCGAAGTCCCTGGATGGTGTTCTCCTGCATGAGCTGGCGTGTTGCCTGTCCGTCTGCAAGGACAGTTTCCTTGATGTCACAGCAACACTGCGCAAGCTGTGCCTGCGTGTTCTGCGCCATCAGTGCCGCATCATACCGGTTCTGTAAGATCTCTTTCTGTGTTTCGCAGCAACACTGCTGAGACTGAGCACCTAACTGCTGCATTCCGAGCTGCGTTGTATATCTGCTCTCAAGTACATCTCTCTGGGTCTGACATGCTGTGTTGGATACGTTCTGATTTGTGTTGAAGATGTCGCGCTTCACAAACTCATCCGAAATGAAATTGTCCTGCACGCCGTTTTCAACACCGCCGCGGTTCCATCCGCCCATCATCGGGAAGAGGAACGCAATCAGAATGATCCAGATCCACCAGCCGCCACCGCCCCACATATCGTTGCATGTGTCGTTTCTGGTTACTGCCGCCACATCCGCAGCGGATAACATTCCCTCATTCATGTGGTTTTCTCCTTGCTTAAGATTTATCATGAGCCGTTGCGCACCCGGCTGTGATAGCGAATTATCGTTTTGTTGAGGTCAACAAAATCATCATTTCATCATCCCAGTAAACTGCCCGGGATCCATTCCGTTCTGTTGGCACATCTGGTTAAATACCTGTTCCGGGTTCTTCCCCCGGCACATGTCCATTGCCTTTTTTATATTCGGGTGCTGCTGTGCCATGACATTTAGTGCCGCCTGTGGGTTCCCTGTCTGCCGGATCTGGTTCACGACCTGCATAGCCTGCATCATTGCCGTCATAGGATTGTTTCCTCCGGCTCCGCCCATCATGCTGAGTAATGGATTCATGCTTTGTCCTCCTTCTTCTCTTCTGGCTTTTCGCCCAGTCTGTCAAGGAGTGCGTTGAACTCCTCACGGGTAACATAATCCCCGGTAGGAGCCGCTGGAGCCGCTTGCGGGGCTGTCAATGTGCTTAATGGGATTTCCTTAAATGCGAATGCTTTAAGTGTCGCGCTCCCCATTCCATCGACAGATTTGACGTAAAACATTGGGCTGTTGTTGTCCATCATCCACGCTGTCTGTCCCGGCTGTACGATCTGATTCCTTGCTCCTTCGATTCCAGCTACCTGAATCCAATTCACATTTTGCATCGGCACTGTCTGCCGCGGCTGTGTTGCCTGTTCCATCTGCTGGATGCGCTGTTGTAATGCCGCCTGATCTGCCATATATCCGCCCATTCCATAAGGAGTATATGCATTCATGCGCTCCCCTCCTTCCTCTGCTTCCATTATGGCATGTGAGAATGGCAGAAAACAGTTCATGAAAATACACAAAAAGTATAAAAAAAGAGCAAAAAGAAAAGAGCTTGCGCATTTACAAGCTCTTTCTGTACATTTATTTAATTTTATTGGCATAATCGTATGATCTTATCGTTCACTCGGCGGCTGATCCGCTTAGCTGTCGACACGCTGATGTTCATTTTCTCCGCACACGTTTCTAATGGTATCCCCTTGCTCCGATACTCAAATAGAGCTCTTTCATCAGCCGTAAAATTGGCAAGCTGCCGGAAACGTTCCAGCTCCGGCACTGTGAACTGATAGATTTTCAAGGCAATTCCCCTTATTTTTCCGTCAAAGCTTGGATAAGTTCGTCCCTCGTTTTTTTTAAACCCTCAATATTGTTTCCGGTGATCTTGTTCTCAATGAGATTGAACATGCTTCTCATTAAAAGCTGCGTATCTTCCCGATTCGCGTTGATAGAGGCATAATCGTTATTAAGCTTCTCTTTGATGTCTTTGATGTCTGTCTCAATGGCACCTACACGGCTTTCAATGTCCTTCTGTGGCTGTTTCGCCGACTTGTATGCCTTATAGATCACACTGCAAGCCGCGCCGATGACTGTAATTCCGCTGCATATCGACAGGAATTCTTTTATGATTTCAAGCTCTCCCACTCATTTATCCTCCATCGCATTTTGATATCTTCGCGCCGCCCCGCGTGCTTTCGCTGCCTGTTCTCTTCCCCATCTGGCAATTCTCAGACGATCCGCCAGCGGTCGAAGATCGTTGTCATCGCAAAACTGATTGTATGCCGCGTTCTGGCGCTGTAAGAGATATGATTTTCTATCAAGCTCCATTTGCAGCGCTGCTTTTGCCTGTGGATCCTTGCAGGCTTCCACGGCTGTCTGCATCCCGGAAACAATCCGCTTTGTCTTCCGGATCCTCCGCTCAAGCATTCGCTGGCGCTGTTCGAGCTTTTCTATTCTCTCACTCTCTTCTGTTTCGATGTCCGTATATGGGTTGTTCTCACCGTCTCCGGACCCGAAGCTGTGGCGGCAGTTCCACCCACACAGCCCCTCGCCGCTCCCGTATCCAGTGACGGAAAACGGTGGAAAACGCTTGTCTCTGCCTGATCTGGAATAGAATTTTCCTTGCCACCACATATGATTGCCGGGGTTCTCTCCGCCGTCTCCGGTTCGCGCTCCTAAGTGCGCCGAAACAAGGATGATGTCCCAGTCCATCTCTTCCATACGTGCCAGGCTGATCGCGCCGGTTGCCTGTCCCACTCCGGTACGCACCGCCCGGGCGGTGGCTGTCTCGATCGTATCGCGATGGATCTTCCCTGTTTCAGCGTTGGTGTAGTTGACATATACGCCGCTGGATACCACCTCGTCAACCGCTTCCCTGACCGCCTGTGTGTACGATACCGCGCCGATTGTAACCTTGTGGTATGCGGTGTCGCAGGAGTTGACAAAAAGCTTCTGCGCCGCGTCTGCGGTCGTCCTCGTGTAGTTATTCCACTCTCCGAGGGTTGCCTCATAGTTGCGTTGCATCAATCGGATCAGCTCTGGAGACTCCATGAGCGGGAGTGGGGAAAGTCCGGCGGCTTCATAGATCTTATCATCCGCCTCTACTGCCTTGATTCCCGCTTCTTCCATCGCTTCCTTGATTTCCTTCTGCTGGAGCTTTGTCCGCTTCGCGATCTCCGGGATGATCTCCTCCATCAGCGCGCCGGAGTCCTGCATGATTTCAATCTGCCAGCGATCGGCGGAGGTAAAAAGATATTCATCGCCGCGCCCGATCCGGATCATCATGCGTTCCACGATCTTCCGGAGGATATAGCTGTGAAGGTCTGCGGCAATCTCTTCCGCCCCCTCCGCTATGCGCTGTAAGTATGCCGGTTCGAGCATTCCATCACCTCACTATTCCTCCTGGAACAGCCGATTGCCTTCCTCCGGCTGCGCTTCTGCGATCATCGCCTTCGCATCCTCTTCGCTCATGCCCTCGAACTTCTGGAAGTACATCCACGCCGGGACCTTGCCCTGAATGACATACTGCCACCAACGGGCGCGATCCTCTTCACGGTTGTATGTGATGTCTCCGAAATCGTATGTTGTCTCATACTCTCCTGCCGGTGTGATCCCGTAGAGATCCGCGTACACGCTCAGGGCATATAGCGCGCCATCTAAGGCGCTTTCCAGTTTGTCGCGCACATCCTTAATGAACTGGATTGTGCGCTGATCCTCAGCCTCTACCTGTGTCGCCGTCACCATGCCAGTCTTTTCGTTGAACACAAAATAACCGTTGCTGAATCCACACTTGTATCCGATCTGGGAGAGAAGCGCGTTGATTCCGGACAGCCGCACATCCGTGTTGAGCTGAGGATTGATCTCCGCATAAAACTCTTTTGCGTCATTCCCGAATACATTCTTGACGTATCTCGGGAGCCCCATCTCCTTCCTCTGCGCTTTCATCGCATCAGACGCGCGCCCCGTAAGCTTCTGCCCGTCCGGCATCAACAGGCGATCATCCGCGAGGATGATTTTCTGACTGTCCCAGATCTCGCCAGCGTTGCGGCTGTATGCGACATCCAGATCTTTCAGCTCCTCGATCGCCTCAGTGAACACTGGCAGCCCCAACGGGATTTCTATATCCACATTATTCGCCGCTGGCATCCGCAGGAGTCCGAACATGGGACCATCTAACCTCTCGCCATTTGCTTTGAGGATCGGCGGTGTATCATCGATCATACCCGCCCATTTCGTTTTCGACAGTGGAATCGGGTCCCCGATATCTTCCGCCGCCCGTGACACATACGCGCGATTACTGATATAGTAAGGGTATGTGGTTGTCTCGCCCTCTGTAGTCTCCACAAAGCGATGGTATTCAAGGCGCGTATAGAATCGATCCTGATCCGTATATGTATCCTTGAAGATGATCCCCTTCACGCCCAAGTTGTCGTACTCCACGAGCAAGATGTCTTTCGGCGTGAACAGATCCAGGCTGTCCCCGTTCGGCTTGAGGAAAACAGTTCCGTATGCACATGCGTACTCTGTCCAATCGCGGAGTCGGAAATACACAGCGTCAATCTGCTTCTGTAGCCATTCCGCTCTTGCACTCCCCTCGATCGTGATTCCGATCGCCAGCGTTGCAAGTCTTGCTGTCTCGGAACATACCGATTTTGCAAAGTTGATCGTGCGGATGTCATTCTCTTCGCTCAGCCACGGTGGCAGACCTATATAGATGTTCGCGCACTTCTTTATCACGTCTTCCATCGCGGGAGACATGACAGATTTTACCTTAAAATCATCTTCGGCTTTCTTCTTAAAAATCATATCGATCCACCTTTTTAGCGTTGATAACAGTCCCATATGTCACCGCCTTGCCGCGTATTTGATATACTCCAGCGGGAGAAGGACATTGCACTTTTTCAGAATTTCTTTTCTGAGTCCTTCCGGAGTAAAAATCCTATTCTTAATCAGCATTCCTATGACTTCGCCTATGATCTCATCATCTTCAAGTGTCTTTTCACTTTTTTCGTCAATATAAACATACTCATTTAAAAATGTGGCAATTCTTTCCCTTACGATCTTGTCCATTATGCGCTGCTTCCTCTTCTCTTCCACTTGGTTTCCGTTGCGTATCTGGTTGCATCTATGAGATGGTTGTTCTTGTCCGGGTACCCACTGATAATATTCCCATCCTTGTCGCGCTCATACTCGTATTTTTCGAACTCTTCGCAGACGTTCGGAGTGCGATTCGGATCTATCACAAGTTTCTTCCCCTGTAGCCACTTCATCGAATATTCAACGCTTCCCGGTCCCTTCTCTGCCCCTCTGGCGGGTAGTCCGGCGTCTCTGTAGTCATTCACGGACTTATTTTCCGCACTATCGCATGTGATCACATAGTCCGTGTATCCACGCCGTTTGATCTCGTCCGCTGTCCATGTGTTACTCCGCTTGTTTTCATACATCTCATCCAGAAAATAGATAGTTTCTCGCGCCTCATCGTAATGCAGACGAACAAACGCATATTTGTCCGGATACCATCCCCAGTCAACACCCTGGTAAATTCGATCCATATGGCGGATCTCTTCATCCGTGATGGTTCGCTCCTCGATGAACTCAAACACATTGCCGCCGTTTCCGTTGGCTACGCCCATGTATTCGTTCTCGTAAGCGTTTGGATTGACTTCTTTTAGATGTTCCGCATCGTTAATGAACTGGTCACCCAGCCAATCCGCAGGAACATCCTTGTATGTGCTATGGACAACAACCGCGGAATCATCCTTGAACTCTGCTTCTTCTGTGTACTCATTCGCCCAATTATTTTTACTCCGCGGCGGGTTGAAGCTCTTAAACTTGTACGCTTTGTTTCCGCCTCGGATTGCGGACTGCTGAATATTTCGCACTTCTTCCGGACCGGCGAACTGATCCAACTCCTCAAACCACACGATTCCGATATAGCCAAACTCCGGTTTGATGGACTTAATCTTGAGTGGATCATCTGCGCCTCTGAAATAAATCTTCTGCCCGGTCGGCTTGTATGTGATCTCAAATGGGGATGACTTGAACCGGAATTCTACGTCGAGTCCCAGCTTTGAGATTGCCCATTTGAGCTGTGCATATACGGAATCCTTAATTGTGTTCCCGACTTTTCGCAGCACAAGTGCGTGCATATCCGGGTGATTTTTCAGTAGCTCCGGAATGATGCACGAAATCCCGGAGGACTTCGTGGATCCACGTCCGCCGGGCAAAATGTATTCGGTATGCAAGCCGCGCCGCACGTCACGGATCATCGGGTGGAACACGTCAGCGATGATGTCCAGGTCCATGTGGTACTCTTGTGACAGTCTCGCCGCTTCTTCTGCTTTCTTCTCTTCTTCTCTCTTCTCTTTGATGGTGAGCGTTTTCTCGAGATCTGACATCGCCTTGAGCTGCTCGGAGAACGCCGGAGTGAATCCGAATGAATCCTTGAGCTCTCCACGTGCGATCATAGCGCGCCGCCGCTGGATGTCCGCCAGAGACATGATGTCCGTGCCGTTCTGCTTGTCCAGCTCAGCTTGCTTCTCGGCTATATACGCTAATACGTCAGCATTTTTTAACAGTCTGCATCCCTCTGCTTCTGGCTTCTTATATCCAGCTTTTCTCGCCGCATCGGTTGCGTTCCCACCATTTTTTACGAAATTTTTTGCGAACGCTTCCCGCCTTGGCGTAAGTTTCACCATGTGCTCACCATCCCATTTTAGTTATCGTTTGCTCTTCTCAGTCTCTCATTTACGATAATCTGGCATCCGCAACTTGGGCAGTCAAAAGCATCGTATATGATCGGTTTTTCTGTCCCTCCGAACGCGGCCGCCATTCCTGTTGTTTTATTGCCAACCGCGGTATATCTTCTCCATGTTGTCGGGCGGAATTTAATCCCGCACACTTTGCATTTAAGCATCTCCCCGTTGTATCCAGTCGTTACAATGTCCCTCTCCATGTTTCTCCTCCTATTCCCATCCTTGTGATTGTTCCCATATCTCCTTGAGGGTCAGCACGACATCCGCCTGTGATGCCGTCCTAAGTATCTCCAGATCTCTCATCTTCCATTTGCCCTTGCCGTATTCCATCACGGGCGTGCTCAGACTCCACATGGTTATCATGCGGCCTTGGTCCGCGCTGTAGAACTGGCTGCTTCCAATCTTGATCACAAGCCCCGTTGATAAGATTGCTCTCTGTAATTTCTTTACGATTGCGCTGAGATTTGGCATATGATCCCCCTTTGTATCATTTTATCATCTCTCCTGTCGCAAAATCGCCCCCACATTTTCCTAACAAAAAAAGACCCGAACTCGTATATAATTCTTACAAGTTCGGATCTTTTTTAGTTTATTACTATCCTCCAGGGCTTTTCGGCTATACACTAATCTTCATTCTCCCAACCGCTGAATGGGCACGTTTCGCACCGGCATTGTAACTCCCCATCATCGTCAATGTAATAATCATCCCCATATCCGCTACACTCGTAGCAATAATCTTGATCGTGCATCCGTATCATCTCCTTATGCAAATTTCAGTTTTAGTTAACACCTTTCATGTAACAGCCCCAGAACGTCTTAGATGCTTTCCCGCTCCGGTGTCCAAACAATGGCCTTTTGCCTATCGCATTCCAGACATCTGCTGCCGGAATCTGATACTCAGACCATTTAAAAATTAACACTCCGTCCGGCTTAAGAACTCTCATACACTCCTGAAAACCATCATGAAGCATTTTTGGCCAGTTCTCATCCAATCTGCCATACTTTTTAGTCAGCCACGCTGTGTCACCCGCATCCTTTAGATGCGGCGGATCAAATATCACCAACGGAAAGGTGTTATCCGGGAACGGTAAGCATGTGAAATCGCACTGAACATCTGGAGATATCACACATTTCCGTTCAGGCTTTCCATTTTCCGATTTCCAAATACCGCGAATATCCTCACTTCGTTTGTCACAAAACACTGCTGCCGGGTTGTTTTTATCAAACCAGATGGTCTTTGACCCACATGTGACGTCCAGAATCTTTTTCCCTTCCATTTTCTCCACCATCTGCTCCAAATCTTAATTTAGCTTACTTTTTCCACAATATTTTTGATAAGATATTTAATAATTTCTGCCTGTGTACGTTCTTTATCAGCGTAATGGACTATATCATCAGTCAAGAATTCCGGATTCACACTGAGCATATATTTTTGTATCATGCAAGAACGTTCCGCCTTATTAAACGGTTCAAATTTAATCTGCATCTGAAATCTACGAAGTAACGCTTTATCCAATCTGTCTGCTCTGTTTGTTGCAGCAATCACGATTTGACCATCTACCATCCCATCCAAAGCTTGCATTAAGGCTATTGTGGTTCTGCCTAATTCCCCATCTGCGCCGGTATCATGTCCTCTTTCCAGCCCGATACAATCAATCTCATCCAGCATAAGAACGCATTTCTGTCCCTTGCAGTAGTCAAATACTCTTTGAAGATTCTGTGCTGTTTTTCCCATATAAGATTCAATCAGATATGAAAAGTTCAGATATGCATATGGTAATCCAAGTTTATAGGCTGTGTACTTTGCAAATTCTGTCTTTCCTGTTCCTGGGGCTCCATATATCAATGTGCTATTCATATAAGGAATTCCATACTCAAGCATTTTTGTAGTTGTTATAACGCCCCTCTCAATTTGTTTAAACAGTTCTTTTTGCTGATTACCGAGATAGTATCTATCCTCTCTGAAATCAGAAACATCCTTCATATAGAGTAGCCCTCTTAGATTAGCAGGAAGCTCAAACATATTAGTAGAACCGTTCTCAAGAAGTTTCTTATAATACGCTGTTTTTCCTGCATTTTTTTTAGTATTATCATTCAAACAACAACATATAGCTTCTTTTTTCGCATCCTGTATTCTATTCTCTGCCAATGCCTTAATGCATGACAACATATGATCATCCATTCCCATTTCTCAACTCATCCCTTTCTCCACTAAATCTCAAATCACTCTGCGTAATAAAAGCAGTTTCCGTTGCATGTTTCGTATCCGAGTGGGCAATCATCCAAGTCCAGAGGGCTTCTGTGATTCTTATCGACCTCGCAACAAGCGCCATCCGGTAAGCAGTAAACTTCTATTCCATCTTGAATCATTAACATAGTTATCGACTCCTTCAAATCTTAATTTTTCACATTCTTCCCATTTTTTAAAGGTCATACATTGGTACTCCAGTCCAGTTTCTGCCTGCATTTCCAGCAATACGTGTTTTTTTCTTTCGGTTCTGATCCGTCAGAATTGTAAAACTCCGTTTTAATCTGATCTGCCCCGCATGAAGGACATGTATACGGCGTTCCATACGCCTGCTGCTGATATAGTATTTTTTGCGGCTTTTCGTCCTCGTTAAGATCATCTAATAGTTCGTCGATCATCTCCTGTACGTCTTTTGCGTAGATTCCATCGTATTCACCGTAGCTTGCATATTCCTTTTGTAACCGGATCAGCTTATCTTTTACTCTGCTCACTTTGTTCTCCTACTTCCTTTCAGCATCAGCAAGTTGCTTCTTAGCGAGTTTAAACGCAATCATGTATATATCTATTATGCCGGTATCTCTTTTCCCCAGTTCTCCGGCAAACTCCCAACTATCAGATATTAAATCCTCAAGTTTTTCTTGCCCGTCTGGAGCAATTCCGTGACCATCATCAAATCCTTCCATGATTTCATCAATATCAGATTCTATTTCCTCTATGTCATATCCTGCTTCTGCTAATTCCTTTTCAAGTTCCTGCCTTGCCCCGTTTTCATCCCAGAAGTACAACGGGCGGCTCATGCAGTCAATTTTTTGTTTAAAATATCCGATATTATTCACAAAATCTGAGAATTTTTCGTAGATCATATTGTTATAGTTACTTGCGATTAACTCTCCCAGATCTCCAGAAATATGAAGCCTGAAATAGTCCTCTTCGAAGAGGAAACGAATTCGATACTCAATTGACCCCGGCTTTTTGAAATCCAGAATTTTGATATTGCCATAATCTGTGAATGTTGCTTTGTGATTTTTAAATCGTTCTATTACTTTCTTTTTATCCATCTTTTTCTCCTTATGCGCTCAACCTCTCGCGTACGCTTCTCAGTGACTCCGTTGTGGACTGAGCGTAATACATACTGGTGACTGCCGGTGACGCGTGCCCGAGGATCTCTTGGATAATGCCGATATCAAGGCCGTGCTGCTTGAGATCCATTCCCAGTGTCTTACGCATCTTGTGCGGATACACACGGCACTGGATCTTCGCGCGCTTGCCAATTTTTCGCATGATAGTCCGGTACGTTGCCGTCCCCATCCTCCCTTGCTTTGCGCCTACGGTCTGCGTAAAGAGGTACGGGCTGTTATCCTTTCTCTCATCAAGATACGCTGCAAGATAATATCTTGCCTCTGCATCCAGATATAATGTTCTGGCACGTCCGCCCTTCTCACCAATGATCGGGATGTCCCCGGTATGCATATCCACTTGATCCAGGCGGATATCTGCGATCTCGCCTACACGCGCACCCGTGGAACGGAATACCTCGATAATGGCACGATCCCGCTTCGTTTTGCACGCGTCCCGCAGCTCAATGATCTCCTCCCGGCTATAGTAGTCAATTTTCCCCATAACAACCTTTTTCGCGTCCACATTATCCACGGGGTTGTCCTGTATGATCTTTGACTTCCGCATCCATGTAAAGAATGCAGAGAGATTCCGGCGCTCGTTATTGTAGGTTCGGTTCGTGATCTGTTCCGTCCTCACGCCTTTGTGCTTCTCGTACTGTGCCAGATACCAATCAATATCCAGCGTGTCGATAAGATCCAGACGTTTCCCTGTAGCCAGCACCAAGCGGCGTACCGATCCCATATACGCCTCAATCGTGCGCTTTTTTAGGTGACGTTTCTGGATCATAAAGAGCTGCACGAGATAGGCATTGCGCTGATCCACGCTACTTTTAACCTCTGCCGGAAGAGTCGTGATCTCCTCGACATTTACCTTCATAAGCTCATTAGCCAACACAAGCTCCAATACATCAAGGGCTTCTCTGTCCTGGATATATACGGACATCGTAACGGTTACATTATTGATAATATCGGATTTAATGTTACTCATAAGTACCTCCTTGACTTTGGCGCTCAAGTCGGCTATAATGGACTTAAGCAAATGTCTTTAGCGGCGGAATCATCTTGGCGGGTGGTCCGCCGCTTTTGTCTTTTTCTTAATTCTTAATACGCTAAAGCAAGACAGCTCTTAACATTACTTTCCTCCTATAGGTCTAATGTAGGCCTTCCAAGCGCACTCAGCCTCTGCATAAGCTCATTCCAGTTCGGGATGATGTCCGTTGCATCAACATGATATCGCTTGATTTTGTACAGCTGCGCAACTTCCTCTTCGACGCAGCATCCTGGGAAATATCCATATGTGCCCACACCGATGTATACATCTGCCGTGCTCAGCATCTCCAGTGATTTTCCAAGATACCACACAGCGCTGGTCTTTGCTCCTTCCGGCGGCTCCTCTGGAATCCATGTATCAATCATTTCCAGCTCCTCACCCTCATATGCTTCCGCGATTCTCTTCATTTTTGCGAAGCTCTCGCGGATCTCTTCCTCTGTTCTTCCTCTCATCGGTACACTTGCGAATAATTTTTTCATATAGATTCTCCTTTCTCAAATTTCAGTTTGGGTAATATTTCCCGCATCTAAATAAATGCACCCATCCATTTCGTAGCGTCCGGCTTCCCAATCTACCGTAAACTCTTCCCAATCATCAATATATCTGCCGATTACACTATCCTGTTCGATCAAGAAAAACAGATCCTTATTCTTTTCTGGATCAGACAGCCCACAAAAGACGTACTTTCCTTCCTCTGCCTTACTCTTGTACACGTAAGCGATTTCACCGTCCATAAGCTCATAAATGTTTTTCCAAAGTTCGTGGTCCTTTCCTTGGATAGCACATCTGTCGAGCATTTCTTTTGTTCTGAGGATTGCTTTTCCCATTCTCTGTCACTCCAATCTTAATTTTCATCTTCTAATGCTGAATTAAATGAATCACTCAAATCTTAATTTTGGTTGCTTTCTAACCGTTTAGCGGCCTCGTTCATCAGACTCTCAAAATTGGATATCGGCATCCCCATGACCTCATTTCCAATTCTGTATCCATACGCAGTGCGGCTCAAGCATCTTAATTCTTCTATGATTTTCTCTGTTTTATCATCTTCATAATTGTGCATATGTGAGCGTTCATGCATCTCGCATTCAGTAATGGTATTAAATTCTCTATAGCAATACTCACATGTGTATGTAATGTTTTTATTCGGCATTTTTCTATTTTCCTCCAAATCTTAAAAGGTCATCTGCACCATCTAAGAAATCCTCATAGACCTTACAATCCTTGCAGGTTTGCTCGTTGCATTTCGGGATGTAGTTACAATATGGACATCTCGTAACATCCTCCAATCTTAATTTTTTTTCCTTAACCACTTTTATTTTTCGACCACACGCCGGGCAATAAATCATCTTGTTATCTTCCGGCGTTCCAGCTTCCAAGTACCAGGGATTTCTGCAAGAAGTATCATAGGCGTTAAATTCCGCATCTATTAGTGTCCACTCACACCAACCCGGATCATCTTTTCCATCCTCATGGAGATCCGCTCGATGCTCTTCTGTTCGAGATCCATTGCTCATCACCTCCGGTTTCCAATCCTCGCATCTCAGTTCATTTTCTGCCTTGCTCCAGTCGCAGGCGTACTCATATAAGCAGTTATCACATCTCTTTGGTGTCATGCTCTTCTTACTCCTCATCCTTAATTCCTTTCCAGTCGATCCGCTGCCCGCAGTAAGGGCAGTAAGCATAGCGATTATCAATCTCGTGATGGCAATTACAACGCGGGCATACCCATGTGTCATACTCTGGCTTGTCATCCAGATCGCTGTCGCGATCCCAAAACATCTCTAATGTGGGTTTTTTCGGATCGCCTTTCTCAATGGCTGCCTGCAACCACCACAGTCTCTCATCATCCTTAATTTTCGGCGTGATCTCAACCGTTCCGAATGCTTCTATCTTGATTTCCATGCTATCACTCCTCTCCGAACTCCATGCTGAGCTGCCCCTCAACATTCTTATCTTCCATCCACCAATGGAACACATCCTCGGCGCTTTTCCACCGTGTTTCTTTTCCGGCTGCGTGGATCGCCTCCAGCATCTTACCGAATGCTCTTATATAGGCTTGCTGGTATGTGGGGAAGTCTGCGAACTCCTTGTATCTGTACTTTCCGGCCATTGGGCACCCGATACAGCCAACACGGTAGTATCCCATTTTGTACAGATCATTGTGGGATGGGCATTCGTTCCAGTAGTATTCCCAGATGTCACTGTCCGGCCAATCGACAATCGGATTGACGATCATATCTCCCTTGATCTTGCACGTCTCAATCAGCGCTCTTTTCCTATCGTTTTCGCTCATCAGCAAGATCTTTTCTGCCGACTTTTTCCCACTGGGTTCGATGTCCTGACGGTTCTTTCTCTTGTTGCTCTCGGCCCATCGCACTCCGGTAGCCACAAAGCGATTGGGGTTGACGTTTTCCTTGTACTCCACACAGCAGTAACGCTGCATTCTGCAAGGTGGCATCTTCTTGTGTGGAATAAGCTGCCACATCGTCATCTTCGGGTGGTGGATCGTTGCCGTGATTCCTGCCTCCTCGAGCCGCGCAAACGTCTCTGTGATGTGTCGCACTGTCGGCGGCGCGTCCACGGTTGTCAGACCGTGTGAAACCTCGAACGGAACACCGGATCTTTTGAAAAGCTCTAACATCACATCGCTATCTTTTCCGCCGGAGTATGTACAGATCAGCGGTTTCCCGTAGTGATGTAAGCTCATCTCTGAGGCTATCTTGATTCTCTCGATACTCTTCTGTTCTAAGTCCATTTCACTCCTCCATCAGTTCCTATAGTTATCGAACTCATTCCCGATCACCTCGAAGTGCTCACAGTCCCACTTATCCAGTGGTGACGGCTCATCCGTCAACTCCTGCCAATATGGGGGCCGGCGCGTCACGAATCCGCAGCCTTCCCATCTCACGACTACCCGTATTTCGATCTCAGGATAATCCGGATCCAGAGGTCCGGAGAGAATGTCGTGTTCGAAGATAGGCTTACCATTCTTGTCCCGGAGTCCGGTGCACTGGCAGATGGTGTCAGGACATACCTCGTATGCAAATGGTCTTCCGGCGCTGTTGCTGATATACCACCGTTTTCCATCCGTGCTGTTACTGATATATCCATGTCTCCATCCGCCGCCTGTGGTTATCCCACGGTATCTATAGCGCTCATTCATTATCTCTTATCCTCCGCCATCTTTGTCAGCTCTCCCAATTCATGATTTTTGGGTTTCCACAGATGCAAGCAGTTTTCGGCTACGTTCACATACTGGCTCTTTTTCGGGTGTATCTGATATGCTTCCTCTTCCTCATCGAAAAAGATGTCCTTCAAAATACACATGTCATTCCATGTTGGAGTCCTGAACTGTTTCTTCGGAGATATAGAGACATGCTCATATCCATCTTCGTTCTCGCCCCAGATCACGCTACACGTACCGCAGTCAGGGAGTTTCACCCATGCGATATGCAGTGGGAACATGATTTCATGTCCCCATATGTACTTGTTACTTAAAATCTCATTAAGATCTCTCATCTATCTCACCCTCCCTATGCTTGTCGCAATCATCCAGAATCCAAATTCAGCCGCCGCAGATGTTAACGTTAAAGTTACCAGAAACACAATCGCGCCTTTTACGTCCTCATCGTCACAAGCCATCATGACTGACATAGCTACGCCTATCGCCATCACGATGAGCCAAAAACCAATTAAAAATCTAATCATTCCTCTTTCTCCCTATACGGTTCTGGCAACGGCATCCAAGCAACGATTCCTTTGGCGTATGCGAAATCGTTATCCACCGGGCGGAATTTTATGCCCTCCTGTGATGTGCCGCCACACTCAGCGATGTCTGGAATTGAAATTCCCTCAAGTGAAACCAGCACCATCGATCCGGATTCCGGCAACCGCTCCGTCACTGGGATCCACCGCGTTCTCTCCTGCGCTTTCTCGATCTTCTCCGACAGCTTAGCAACCTTCTCCAGCATCTTCCTTGCTTCTTCCTGCGTCTCCGCATTCAGCTTGCCGATCTCGTCCGGCATCAGCCCGGTGTCCTCGTAGGCTCCGAGTTTCTGGATCGCTCGATAGAGCACATCGAATATAGTGCATCCACTCCGAACCAAAAGCGGCGGGTTCCATTCCATTTCTTTCAGCGTATAGATCTTGTTATCGTTCTTTTCTGTCAGTCTGTTCATTTTCTGCCTCCCACAACATTCTATCCACCGCCAACTCAAGGATTCTTATGATTGCCTGGAACTCATTACGAGTCAATAGGCATCCCTTTGTCATGTCGTGGATAATCTTTCTTAAGTATCTATTATCACTTGTTGTTACCAGTTCATTCCCCGTCATGTTCCACCTCCGATCACTTCTTTTTTGCGGAAAACACGATTTCCACAGTAAGCTCGGCGTCACCATAGTCCAGCGTGATAACGCAGTTATCGGTTTTGTTTTCTATGCACATTTCTAAGATGTCTGCGAGGCCTTGCTGAAACTCTCTCGAAAACTCTTTTTCCATTGTCCACACCTCCCTCTTTAGAATTTCTTTTTGACAATTATTCCATAATCGCCGGTCTCTACAAAATAATCCCAAATGACTTCCCTAAATTTCATCCGGCAGTCCTCGCACATGTCAACTTCACGGCTTGCCACTGAACGCGAATCACCGTCTCCAACATACGGGACTGTTTGTCTTATGATTTTACCTCTCAGCTCGGTTTCCTTTCCGCAAATGTCGCACTGATAGATTGTCTTTTGAGTAATTGCCATCTCTCACGCCTCCCACAAGAATCTATTCCATTTCGCGATATCATCCCACATGAAGCTCTCCTCGCATCCATACAGTCCGCGTGGGCTTCTCAGCCGTACCCGTACGAACCGCGGATATACGCCGATCACCTTCGCCTTGCGGTGTACCTCGGCTTTGCTTCCACTTGACGCGTCCGACACCGCTTTGACCGCCCACACCGTCAGCTTATCGCCGATCTTCACGCGGTCCTTCGTCTTCCGGATCCGATTCATGAAGAGCTGCGCCTGTGTGTATCTCTCTAACTTCGCTTCATCCAATGTTAATCCCATGTTCTCTCCTCTGTGCCTTTCTAAGTCCCTTCAGGACGTTTTCTCTCGCCTCGTCCCAGTCCTCCCGGAACTGTTCGTCCACAAGATCCTCAAGCTCGCCCTCGATCCAGATCAGGTATCTGCCATTATGCAGCCTCCCGGCTTTTGCCATGCTGGGTACCCTCCCGACCGGTGCGCCGATCAGGTCCGCGACCTGCTGCCGGGTGCATCTCCGGTAGAGATCTTTTCCCGTTGTAACGTCTTTGATCCCGTATGCAAGCATTCTCGCTCACCTCTTTCTCTTTCCCGTAAGGATGTGTTTTCTTACTCTGTCCCACTCTTCTGCCAGTGATTCCTTGCGCATCTCTGATCGCACTTCTTCGGTTGCAGTGATCACATAACGCCTCTTGTACTTCGCCCCGCTTTTCGCGTATGTGGGTACATGGCTCACATTGAGCCCGATCAGTTTGCTGGCTTCTCCGACTCGGAGTTTTTCCCCGATCGTCTGCCCCGTGTACGTGTCAAGGATGCTGTAGAGCTGAGCTCTCATTCGTTCCACCTCCCTGTCATCCGCAGCCAGTCGTAAAACTCTGCCACGGTTTTCCGCTGATATGCGTAGAAATCATCCGATTTTGCCGGGACCCCGCGCTTACGATCCAGCCGATCATATCCAACACCCTCCGTCAGGCTCTCGTAAATCAGCAGTTCGAGCCCCGGAGCGTTAGAAATTGCGCACTGGAAGAGTCTCAACCGGTCCTCTCGTCCCATCTTCCGGCAGTAATCCCGGACGCGCCTGACATCATCCGGCGGGATCCCATACTCGTTATATCCTCTGTTCCTCGCTCGCATAACGCTCCTTTCCGCCTATGTGCCGCTCCTGCTTGCCATTTCCTGGGCAATCAGAGCATCATAGTCATAATCCCGCTGCTGGAAGTTGGCAAAGCGATTTCTGGGCTTCTCAGTGCCTTTGGCGGTCGATTCCTGCCGCTGGCTTCTTGCCCAGTTCCTCACTGCTGCTTTCCAGTCTTTCATCTTGTTTTTCCCGACATACCAGTTTTTTGACTCGTAGAAATCAACAAAGCGATCAGCATCCACGTTCAAGCCCTTTTCCCGGCAATATTCCCTCACATCCTCCGGGGTGGGTGGCGCGAAGCGCTTTTCTTTAACGCTCGTTAGAGCGTTTTCTTTTGTATCATTTACATTATCATTTACATTTACATTAGGTTTTTCGGTTTCTAACCTATGGTTTTCTGATTCGATAACCATAGGTTCCTCATCTTCACAACCATTGTTTTTAGGTCTGCCGCCCATCATGCCGTTTGCTTTCCGCTTAACGTTGGCATCTATCTGCGGTTTCGCCATCTGAAATATGACTTTCGCCATTGCGTTCGCGTTCTGATCCGGCGCCGTATCATCCAGACCATAGTCAATGATCGCCCACAGCGCCTCTAACTGCTGTTCTTTCGGCATCAGCTTGATCGCCTCAGCGAATGAGCTATAAAAAACCATGCTGTCTCTCGTCATCGGATCACCTCCTCAAGCTCTACTGTAATGTAAGGTTCTTTCTGAGAGACGGAGAAGGTGTCCGTGAATCCGCAAACCTCTTTCCATCCATCGTTGGCAAGCACTCCGCACTCCACCAGCGCGTCCTGGATCACTTTATGCCCGAAACCGGCGATGTTATCGAGATCGCGCCGCCGGTTCGGCTCGTACCAGTGATAATGGATGATGACCGGGTGCTTGATGTGGACCCCGCGGAGCTTGTTGCGGATGCAGAAGACTACCCAGTCCTGTTCCTTCCGTTTCATCCTGCCGCCGCCTTTTGCGTTTCTCCGGCAGGAGTCTATGTATTCGTTGAGCCCTCTCATCCTCCCGGGGATCGTGAAACTGTACTTCATGTGTCCATCTCCATCTGCTGTATTCTGCTTATGAGCTTCTGAGCGCCCCGGCAGGAGGCTCTAATAGATTCCGCCCGCCGGTTCTGCCCTGTCACCCATTCAATCGCTGCACGGCTTCCCTCTTCGTTCTCAGGAGCGATGTAATAGCCTTTTCCATCTGTACAAGTAAGAATTGCTTTTTCTTTCCTCAGACGTTCGATCGCTTCCCGGACGGTCCTGTCTTCGCATCCGGTACAGGCAGAGATATATGAGCGGCTCACAGCCTTTTCTTTTCCGATGTTCAGGCAGTTCCAGACGTCCGCCTCGACTGCTGCCATGTCTACTTTTCTCATTGGCTCCTCCCTTCCGTCCCGGCTCATCACCGGGACAAGAGATATAGTTAAAATGGCACTCAGTAAGGTGTGTGACATGTAATAAGTGCCATCATGAGGCTGTTACAAATATGACTCTCCAAATTCTCGGATGAAGTCCTCTCTGCTGCCGTGATTCTTTTCATAGTCCCGCTGGCAGCGCTGTTTGAGATAATCATCTATCTTGAGATTCTCTCTCGTGTGTTTGAATCTTGCCCCATTCGGATGCAAAGTCGGATGTAATGGGATCACATAGCCGTATGTTTCGGATCGTGACCGATTCGCGGCACCGAAAACATGATGCCGTTCCACTTCCGGGGATCCTGTGAAAAAGCAGTGATCCATATCATCTGTGAAGATGCTCCATAATCTCTTAGCCATGTTTGCCGCCTTTCTGCGCTTCATACGCGTCCATGAGCCGCTTGAACTCGTCCGGTGCGATTGTTGGTATGCCCTGCTCCTTGCATTCGCTTATAAGTCCGCTCAGGAGCTCAGAGAACTCTTTCGTATCATAATCATGCGATCCGCGAAGGAGATAGTATACTCTGTCACGCTTTCCGTTCCGCTCGATCGTCTGCGATGTGGGGCGGATGTGATACTCTTCCGCCTCCAGCGCTTTCTGATAGGCTTCATCGGTGTCCGGGATCCGAAGCGGTACGCACTGCCCCTCGATCATCTCAAGCTGTCCATACCGTCTTAACAGCTCGTTATGCATACACGGCTTGCTGACTTTCAGCACTTCTGCAAGCTCACTAAGGAGCTTCCAGTACATTCCGTTCGCATCCAGGCTCCGCTTCTTCCGGTACTGTTTCGCGATCACCGTCAGGAGCTTGTCCTTGATCTGGTCGATCCCTGCGATGACGTCACCGTCAACCTCGAACGTGAGATTCCATTTTCCACTCACCCAGTCCTTCGCGACTCCCTTGAGTTTTCCGATGCATTCCATGTGTTACCACCTCAATTCCACGGCAGGCCCTCATCAGCCTTATCCGGTACTTCCGGTGCAGGCTTGTCCGGCTTTCCCTTGAGGATATCCATAGCCTTTTTCCAATCCTCAAATGTCAGATCATGCACGTCTGCGACTTTGTACGTCTGTAAGATGCCTTTTAATCCGATGCCGGTCCGCTGAAGCTCAGCGAAAAGCGTGTTGACATATTTGGCTTCCAGTGTTGGCTTTACCGGTTTGCTCGGCGGCGGTGTCTCTGCATCCGGATCTTTCATCTCCTCTGTCGGGATACAGAACGTCTGGAAGCAAGCATACTTGAACGCTGAGCTCATCGCTTTATTACTTGCCTTATCACCGCTGTCCATTCCTTCTCCCGGTACGATCACAAAAACGGAAGATCCGTCCTCTGCATAAAAGGTATATTTGACTAAGAGAATGGAATAAATAAGGTTCTTTCCTTTTTCCGTCACGCGTTCCTCGCGTTTTTGGCTAATTACTTCGGGTGTTACAAAAAGCCTATGTTTGATGAATGCTGGGTTAAGTGCATTCATAACAGCATCAACGCCGCGGTACATGAACCCCTGCTTCTCATTCTGGCTATTCTTTCCGATAGCTCCGATCTCCGCCATTACCGCGTTGATCGTCTCAAAAATGTTCTTTTTCTCTGCCATCACGCCACCTCGATCTCTTCTGACTTATCCAGTGCGACATCCTTATAAATCGTCTTTCCTGCGAACTGGAATGGCTTTCCGTCATCTACATAGGCGGTGATCCATTTCCCGTTATCAACGAGGGATAAGACTTTACCCTCTAAGGTATTCCAGTCAAAGCCGCCGTACCCTCTGATGATGATGTGATCCCCGACCTTAAGATCGTTTGCTTTCTTCAACATGTTCTTCCGCCTCCACCGTTCTTACTTTATTGATCCGGAGTTTCATATCCTTCCGGCACTTCTCACAGAGGAGACCGCCGTCCTCCAGATATGCACCGCAACAGTCACATCTTTCCGGCATGTCGTAACTCCTCCGTGATATCCTTAAGCGTTCTTGTCAGATCTTCCATTTCGTCAAATTCTATTCCGACATCCTTCGTAATACGGTCTGGATCGTAAAAATTACTGTTATTATTCCACCCATCTTTGTCTATATAGACATAAAGCCTTGATATATGCCCAGAAAACTCAAAAAACGCTGTTGGTAGTGTCCCAGTATATTCCCTTTGTCTTGGATGTGTGGTATTGATCTCCAGCACCATTTCCAGAATCTCGTGCACCTTCTTCCGGCGCATCTTCTCAACTTTCTTTTCCAGTCTCTTCTTCATCGGAATCCTCCTTGCTCAAATCGATCTGAAGCTTTGCCAGCGCAATAGCAGCTTTATAAGCTCGTGCATGTTTATTGTTTCCATGCGTTTTCTCTACGGCTTCGAAGAATTGATCTATGTCCCCTCTAAAGCATCCGCATTTTACACCGATTGTAAGATGCTTCGTTCTGCAAAAAGTGGTGAAATCATCTCTGCTGCCCAACGGCCCAACAACCAGATAATGAGATGTCTTAAATATCTGCGCGGCACCGAAAACCTGCGCGGCACCGGAAACCCACGCGTCACCGAAAACTCTCGCGTCACCGAAAACCTGCGCGGCACCGAAAACTCTCGCGTCACCGAAAACCTGCGCGGCACCGGAAACCTGCGCGGCACCGAAAACCTGCGCGTCACCGAAAACCTGCGCGGCACCGGAAACCTGCGCGTCACCGAAAACCTGCGCGGCACCGGAAACCCACGCGTCACCGAAAACCTGCGCGGCACCGGAAACCCACGCGTCACCGCTCTGATCGAGGTTTTCCTCTTTCTCGACAAATCCTCCAAGCTCTCCCTCTTTAACGTCTCCAAAGGCTACCAGAGCCTTAATTCTGAACAGCGTTCTGCCGAACTTCACAATGCTTTCGGCTGTCAATTCATATTTCTTCATTCCATATCCTCCATTCCCCACATCATCGGCACCATCGCCAGAAACGCGGTAACGATCGCTACTCCTATCGTGCTGTACGGTACGACAAGAGTGAAGATCCCCAGCCACGCAAACAGCAGGATTGCAATCTGTACTGTGTACCGGGCAAGTGTCCTAGCGATCATCTGGCGTTTCTTCGCGCGGATCCGGCGCTTTGCTTCGCTCTGGCACGTAATCAGAATCATTGACTTCATCTCTTTCCCCTCCTATCTATTCATCCATGCGGCGATGATCCACGCTAAATTGCTTCCCACCGCGAACGCCGCTGTTATTGTCCACGCGATCATCCATTTGATTGTTTCCATTCTCGCCTGCGCGATCACTTCGCTTGCCAGTGGACTATCTTTTGTGTTCTCATCCATCTTTATTTACCTTTCTTGTCGTGTTTTTCTCTCTCGATCCGATCTGCCCATACACACAGCCATGCAAGTGTACCAACAGCCCCGACCATAGCTCCAAACAGGAACATCGTCATTCCGCCCACCTCCCTTACAGATAATCCGCTTTTTCGCTGTCTGAGACCTTGCCGATCTGCATCAGCAGCCACAACTCTCCGGAGCGGAAGGTGGATGGATCGCGGAGGCGATTGTAATAGGTTCCGATCTTGAGTCCTAAGCACTTCGCCATCTTCTCGTTATCGTACTGCTTCTGCGCCTTAACTTTGGCAATCAGTACGCGGATGTTATCACTCTTCTCTCGCGCATAAGATACTTTCATCAGTCTCACGCTCCCTTATTTTTTCTTTTTGCCAGAATCCTCCGATGTCTGGCTGAACTCGGAAAATTTTTCGACTTTACCGAGAATATAACCTTTATCAAAGTCAGACATCTGTGGGATTGCATCTTTCAGCTTCTCCACAATTCTTTTCTCTTTTTCCGACATATACTCACATCCTTTCTTGTGCTACGATTTTGCTAAGTACTCGTACTTGTTTTTATGAATCCTTTTCTTTTTCACCTTCTTCTTCCTCTTTTGAGTTTTGAACGGAGCCGTTTTCCCAGTGAAATGCATGTAATTATTCAATGTGATATTCTCCTTTTTGTGCTATACTTTAGCCAGAAGGGAGGTGATTATACGAAAAGCATCGATTTCTCTAACATTGATTTATCTTTTTCTGAAAGAATTACTCTTCGGTTGATTGCAATTACCAGATTCAACATTTTCTTAAATCCTCAAATCGTTGATACTTGTTCAGCCTCGGTCTGCTTGACCGAAGAGGATCCTATTTTTTCATCAACAGATTTGGGAAAATGTATTTCCGTATTAAACGGAAAGAATTTTTGAAATTTACAATCCCAACAGTGATATCACTTGTTGCCCTATTTGCCGGATATGATGTATACAAGATTCCACTTCTGGGCGAAGCATTATTATCAACAAAGACGCTATTGATACATGTAATGGAAAGTCTGGGTATCTTTGGTTAAGGTATGTGAATAACGGTTTTCTTCTTTCGCAAAAGAACCAATGGAAAAATTTTTTTATTTTCTTAATCACCATCGTTGTCTCACCTCTTTCTTACGGGCTGTTTTGTCTTACTTTGTGAGTCTATATTATCTCACTTTGTTAGATTTGTCAACTGTTTTTGATGAAAAAGTTTGACTCAGTTAGATTTTTGTGGTATTATATATTTGCAGTTAAATATATGACGAAGGGAGGGGAAAGATTGAACACTCGTATTCAGCAGATAAGGAAAACTGCTAAGCTGACTCAAGATGAATTTGCAGAAAAGATCGGTTTATCCAAGAACTTTGTATGGATGATCGAAAAGGGCGAACGCATTCCAAGTGATCGTACTATCAAAGACATTTGCCGGATTTTTGGTGTTAATGAAGAATGGCTCAGAACCGGTGAGGGTGACATGCCAATCCCGAAGAGCAAGGATGAAGAGATCGCAGAGATGCTCGCAGACATCCAGAAGTCTGATGAAGATTCCTTCAAACATCGCCTAGTGTCCGCGCTGGCAAAGCTGGATGAGGACGGTTGGGACAAGCTAGAAGAGCTGATCGACATGATTTCCGGGAAGTAAAAAAGAAAGACAAGGGCAATGCGCAAACCCTTGTCTTTTTCTTTTCCTATTCTGTTAGCCGTTTCACATAAGCATATATTGTTTTCAGCCAGTGTATATCCTCGATTTTCTCCACCATATCAATGATTTCTTTCTTATAATCCATATGCATACCTCCATTATCGAAAAATGTCGTCAACAATGTCTTTACTTAAAGTATACGGCGTGATATGATAAATTATGATTAAATATTTATAGAACCCTGTAAATATTTAAAGCTATATGTTCGGGATATCTTGCCGGATACCTCGGAAATGCAGAAGAAAGGAGGGCTTTTGTATGAAAGTATGGAAACTTGTGTCTGGAATCTTATCCGTTATCTTATTTGTGTTTGTTTCTTTCCAGTCCTGTGCCGCAGGTTTGGGAAATGCATTAGCGGATAATGGAGAGGTCAGCGGAAGTGCCGGAATCATAGTGGCTATTTTCATGCTGGCAGGCGGAATCGTTTCTATTTCTACTCGGAAGGGTGGAAAAGGTGGAAACATCGCACTTATTATTCTTTTCGGCCTCGCCGCTCTGATTGGATTTAGCATGGCAGGAAGCTACGGCGATCTTAATATCTGGGCTGGGTGGTGTGCGATCAACGCAATTATCGCACTTGTAGCCTTAATTACTGGAAAGAAAAATAAAAAGACAAAAGAATGATAATAAGCGGCGCTCGGAATAATATCGAACGTCGCTCTTACAAACGAAAAAAATCGGCTCGGTGTTGGCGCACTGAGCCGATTCGATATTCCCGAAGATGTGTGTCGGAAACCTACACCCATAATATACCACCTTCGGGACAGCTATGCAAGCAGAACCGGCCAGAATTTCCGGCGGGTTGCGGCAGGCTGTTATTTTTATACCCAAATTAAGGAGGACTGATTATGGCTACTGCAAAAAAGCTTCCGTCTGGATCATGGAGGTGCCAGGTATTCTCACACATTGAGACATCTATTGATCCGAAGACCGGAAAAAAGAAGGACAAACGTATTTACAAGAGCTTCACCTCGGATGTGCCGGGGCCGAAGGGAAAACGTATTGCGGAACAGATGGCGGCTCAATGGGCCGCTGAGAAGGAGAATGCAACGAGTGTACAGAATCTCACGTTGGGGGAAGCGATCGACCGTTACACTGATGAGCGGTTGTCCCTGCTATCACCCAGAACGGTTATGGACTACCGCCGGACCCGAAAGAAGGACATGCAGGAGCTGATGAATCAGAAGGTGCCTACATTGACGCAGGAGCAGGTGCAGGTTGCAATCAACGCCTTTGCCGCAAATCACGCACCCAAGACAGTGCGTAACGCTCATGGACTGATCGCTGCTGTTTTAGGCGTGTATCGTCCGAATTTCGCTTTGAACACCAAGCTCCCGGAAAAAGTACGCCCGAAGATCTACGTGCCTACAGACGCGGAGATACAGCGTCTTATGGAGTGTGCAAAAGGGACAGAGTTGGAGATCCCGATCCTGCTTGCGGCATTCGGTCCGATGCGGCGCGGGGAGATCGGTGCGCTGACATCCAACGATATCTCCGGAAACATGGTCCACATTACGAAGAATATGGTCTTGAACACGGAACGTCAATGGATCATAAAAACGCCGAAAACTTACGCCGGTGATCGCTATATTGATTTTCCGGACTTTGTAATCGAAAAGATAAAGGGGAAAAAGGGAAGGATCGTTTCGCTGGATCCGAATCAGATCACAAGGAAGTTTCATGATCTTCTCAAGAAAAATAAAATGGAGCTGTTCCGCTTCCACGATCTCCGGCACTACTCCGCATCCATCCAACATGCATTGGGGATCCCGGATGCCTATATCATGAAGCGAGGGGGATGGGGGAACGATGGTACCCTAAAAGAAGTGTATCGCCATACAATGGATGACAAAACCATGTCGATGAATGAGATAGCAAACACGCATTTTTCAGAGTTATGCAACACGAAATGCAACACAAAATAAAAAGAATCCTGTATTTACAAGCTTCTTTCAATGCCGGTGACCGGACTTGAACCGGTACGGGGTTGCCCCCGAGGGATTTTAAGTCCCTTGCGTCTGCCTATTCCGCCACACCGGCAGACATATAAATATGTCGATGATGGTTTCCCATCAAATGGGACCTATAGGGCTCGAACCTATGACCCTCTGCTTGTAAGGCAGATGCTC